>PDWJ01000737.1_pt1 | contig 87787 bp, 86 predicted proteins | sample 1430881 | NCBI WGS metagenome assembly PDWJ01 (sample SAMN01162460, study PRJNA174530) | Oral metagenome, whole genome shotgun sequencing project. | biome: Marine environment; feature: Marine mammal; material: Swab sample of the gingival sulcus; isolation source: swab sample of gingival sulcus...
CAAGGGCAGGAGAGGACTCAAAAAAACAAACGAGGCAAGGGAAAAACCGGACAGTTTATATGTTTTAAAACAGGACAAATCTATTTGTTGCTAACAGAAAAATAAGCCGTTACTGCATCAGAAAGAGGGGGTATCCGCGTCGCCTCCCTTTATCTTGCAACAACCAGCTATGATACTCTCCTTCCAACATCCTGAGCCCCAGCGGCAACAAACCAAAATCTTCCCTGTTTTTCTGCCGTTCCAGGGATGTCCTGGCAGGTGCACCTATTGCTCCCAGCATCTGCAAACAGGACATGGCCGACAATCCCTATCCGCCAGGCTGAATGACCTGGCAGCCGCTTTAGAAGCGCGTAAGCGGGAAAAGCGTCCCCCCATTGGTCTGGGATTCTTCGGAGGAACCTTTACCGCCATCCCCAGGGAATGGATGCGCCGATTTCTTGAACTGGGTGCCGCCTATAAACAGCAAGGGGTTATCTCACATATCCGCTGTTCCACCAGGCCTGACGCCCTTACCAGGGATATGCTTGCCGACCTGGCAAGGGCAGGTCTGGACATGATTGAGCTGGGCATTCAGAGTTTTGATCAGAACATCCTTGACCAGGCCAGGCGTCATTATGACCGGACAACAGCCCTGACCGCCTGCGTCCAGGTGCAGCAGACCGGCCTTGAACTTGGCCTGCAAATGCTTCCGGGCCTGCCCGGACATACCCGCAGCACCTGGGAGGAGGATATTCGGGAATGCTGCCGTATTCAACCAGACCTTATCCGCCTCTATCCCTGTCTGGTAGTGGAAGGAACCGTTCTGGCCGCATGGTTTCGTCAGGGAAGGTACCAACCTTTAGAACAGGAAGAAGCCTTGACCCAGCTCACCTGGGCGGTCAAGAGGCTCTGGGCCAGGGACATTCCTGTCATCCGCATGGGACTGACGCCCGAACCCCAACTTTTGGATAAGGTTGTTGCCGGGCCCTGGCATCCCAGCCTGGGTAATATGGTTCGCTCCAGGCTCTTGGCCACCCTTCTTGAAGAACAGGTTCGCAGGCTCGGTCGCCGTCCCCATATGTTGACTGTCCCCCAAGCCTATAGCGGAGAACTCTGGGGCTACCGCAAGGCCAATCTGCCTCGGCTTGAGGCCGTGGGCATTACCAGACAAACCGTTCGGTATACCCAGGAGACAACCTTTCGTCTCCAATGAGGTTTTCTTTTCCACCCATAGCAGACACATTGTCTGACCACTCTTTATTGCCAGTACGTACTCATTCCATGACCACACCTTCTCACAGCATCCGCATCCATACCATCAGCCTTGGCTGCCCCAAAAATCGAGTCGATACAGAAATGATGCTCGGCGCCATGCTCACGTCCATTGAACCCGTGGATACCCCTGAACAGGCCGATGTTATTCTTATCAATACCTGCGGGTTTATAGAACCAGCCATACAAGAATCCATACAGACCATCCTGGAAACAGCCGACGCCATTGCCGATATGGCCCCCAGGCCCAGGCTTGTTGTCACCGGCTGTCTTGTCATGCGCTATCAGCAGGAACTTCTTCAGGAATTGCCCGAGGTAGACCTCTTTGTCACCATCCCGGATCAGCATCAGCTTCCTGCCATGTTAAGCCGTATGCTCCACCGTACCATCCCAGGAGAAAAGGGACGTGCCCTGTCCACCTCGCCAGGATATGGGTATCTGAAAATCAGCGAAGGGTGTAACAATACCTGCCGGTTCTGCACCATTCCCTCGCTGCGAGGCCCTCTGGTCAGCCAGCCTGTAGACAGGGTGATTGATGAAGCCAGGAGACTCTTGGCCCAGGGGGTGCAAGAACTGGTTGTCATTGCTCAGGACGTGACCGCCTATGGCCGGGATCTGGGGATGCAGCACGGTCTGGAAACCCTGCTCCAGGGCCTTCTGCCCCTGGACGGACTGACCTGGCTGCGGCTCATGTATCTCTATCCGGCAGGGCTGACCGACCAGCGGCTTGCCTTTCTGGCCCGTTGCGGCCCTCCCTTGCTTCCGTATCTGGACATTCCCTTCCAGCATTCCCATCCTGAGATACTCAGGGCCATGGGACGTCCCTTTATGCACGATACCCGAAAAACCGTTGTCAGGATTCGCTCACACCTGCCCCAGGCGGCCATCCGCACCACCATGATTGTGGGGTATCCCGGAGAGACCGAGGACCATTTTGAACACCTTGTTCAGACTGTCCAGGAGCTTCGATTCACTCATCTGGGCGTGTTCACCTTTTTCCCGGAGGAAGGAACACCGGCTGCGACCATGCCCGGACAGGTTGACGAGGATGTCAAGGCAGCACGAAAGGCTCGCCTCATGGAGATTCAGGCACAAATCAGCGAGGAGCATCTGGCCGCCTACGAGGATACATTGCAACCCGTGCTTGTAGACGCCCCCAGCCCGGAGTGGGACGGCCTCTTTACCGGACGAACCTGGCCGCAGGCCCCGGAGGTAGACGGAGTAACCTATGTGAGCGGCCCTGGTGTCCAGTCAGGGCGACTCGTTCAGGCCCGTATCCACGAGGCCACAACCTATGATCTTGTGGGTCTGGTTGAATAAGCATACAGACCCCTTTGTTCGACCCTTTTGGTGTACTGGCCCAGCGAGCACCAACCATCTTCTCAGAGGTTCTTTATGGAACAGCATATATCGTTTAGCGCACGACACCCTTTCTGGTTTGGGACATTACTTATAGGCATCGTGCTCACCCTGCTTGTGGCCGGAGCGTATGTTTCCAGATTCAGTCTGGGTTTTTCTGACCGTTTTCCCTGGCTGCCAGCCAGGGACGCCATCGGCGTCGTCAATGTGAACGGGCTGATCACCTCCTCTGCTTCGATCACCGCGTGGATCAAAGCGCTGCACAAAGACGATTCTGTCAAAGGGGTTATTGTCAGGATCAATTCACCCGGCGGGGTAGTGGGGCCATCCCAGGAGATTTTTGAGGCCGTGAAAAGGATTGCCAAAGACAAACCCACCATCGCCTCTATGGGGTCTGTGGCCGCGTCCGGCGGTTATTATATTGCAGCCGGGGCCTCGGAAATCTGGGCCAACCCGGGCACGCTTACGGCCAGTATCGGGGTTAAGGCACAACTCACCGACTTTGGCGACTTGTTGAACACGCTGGGCATTAAGGAACAAACCATTACCAGCGGTTCGCTAAAAAATGCCGGTACCATGTTCAGGCCCATGACCCAAAAAGAACGGGAGTATTTTCAAGGTTTGGTAGATGACCTGTACGACCAGTTTCTCGGGGATGTTGCCACGTCCCGTCACATGGATCCAGCCACGATCAAACCCTTTGCCGACGGCAGGGCCATGACAGGCAGACAGGCCATGCAGGCCGGTCTGGTAGACAAAATGGGGGGATTTGAAGACGCGTTGCGTGCCTTGAAAAAAGAACTGGGCATTACAGAAAAATTCCAGCTTAAAAAAGGCCCGGTGGTGAAGCAACCTCTCCTTACCAGGCTTCTGACCTCTTTGCACCTCATACCGGAAAATATAACTCCTTTTGCCCCCCAATGGGTACTCAGCTATGAATAAAACCCAAGCCATCATCAACCATGTTCAGGAAGGCGGACGGATTGAGCAGGAAGATGCCCTGCACCTCATACGGAAGGCTTCCATTCATGAACTGGGTGAACTTGGTCATCTTCGCCGACGGGCCATCCACGGCGACAAGGCCTTTTACGTGTACAATCAGCACCTCAACTACACCAATGTCTGCCAGAATGCCTGCACCTTCTGCGCCTATAGTAAACGGGAAGGTCAACCTGGGGGGTATGTGTATTCCCTGGAGGAAATAAAGGATCGGCTCATGGCCAGAATCCACGAACCCATCCGAGAAATCCATATTGTTGGAGGGCTCAATCCGGCCCTGACCTATGACTATTTCCTGTCCATGCTTACAACAGTGCACGAAGTGCGGCCCGAGGCCACCATCAAGGCCTTTACGGCCGTGGAAATAGCCTTCTTATCCCAAGAATACGGTAAATCTGTGGAACAGGTTCTCATGGATCTCCAGGGGGCAGGGCTTGAGTGTATGACCGGAGGCGGGGCCGAAGTGTTTGCCACAGACCTGCGCCAAACAATCTGTCCGGAAAAAATCCCTGGAACCCAATGGCTGGAGATTCATCGTGAGGCCCATTCTCAAGGCATTCATTCCAATTGCACCATGCTCTTTGGCCATTTGGAGACCTGGGAGGATCGTCTGAACCACCTGCACGCCCTGCGGGCCTTGCAGGATGCCACCGGCGGCTTTCTCTGTTTCATCCCCTTGCCCTATCAGCCAGACAACAATCCCCTGGCGGCCAAGGGGCCAGACGGGGGGGACTTCCTGCGGACTATTGCCATCTCCCGACTCTATCTGGACAATATCCCTCATATCAAAGCCTACTGGGCCTACGCCGGTGTCAAGGCCGCCCAGCTCGCTCTCTGGGCCGGGGCCGATGATTTTGATGGAACCATTGTGGAGGAAAAAATCGGCCATGCTGCGGGTTCTGCCTCTCCCAAGGGACTGGGTGAAGACCAATTACGTGAGTATATCCTGGCCGCCGGATTCCAGCCGGTTCAGCGGGATTCTTTTTTTCAGCCAGTGTGATTGTTTGGTTTCCCTTGACTTTTTGCCCTTCTCAGGGTTTGAAGCAGAAAATTTGTAGCCGATGACATACTAAGCGAACCTGTTTGAGGAGGATCTGACCATGGAAACACTGACAACATTGATAAACGCAATGCTGCACAGCACAGCTGCTGGCACCGTTGGGGTTATGGGTATTCTAACCTATCTTGCGGTGATCGTTATCGCAGCTATCTACCGCATCCGTGAAGGTATGAAGGAAGCTGACCACCACTAAACACCACCTTGGTGCTCAGGCAACAACCCTCACCCAATCACCCCTTACGAGATAAAGGCGCAGGCAGTTGCGCCTTTTTTCGTGTACGCCCTCTCCAAGAGAACCGCTTGTCATGCGTGAAATTATCCTGATCAGCATCACTGGACAGGATCGGGCAGGATTGACCCACGCCCTTTCCTCGGCATTGGCTCGGTACAAGGTCAACATTCTGGATATCAGCCAGTCCGTCATCCACAAATCCCTGTCCCTGGGCATGATGATTGAGGTGCCCAGGGAATCAGAATCCTCCCCCATTCTGAAAGATCTCCTCTACACAGCCCACAACCTGGGTGTCAGCCTGACCTTTACCCCCATCGGATCGGAACACTACGAGACCTGGGTGCAGGCCCAGGGCAAACAACGCTTTATCCTGACCCTGCTTGGACGAGTCATCACGGCCCAGGCCCTGGCCTCTGTGGCAGGCATCATCCATGACAACGAGCTCAATATTGACTTTATGACACGGCTCACCGGCAGAACCTCCTTTGTTCATCCTGACTGCACCCCCAAGGCCTGCATTGAGCTTTCCTTACGCGGAACTCCCAAGAATCTTTCAGCCATGCATTCCAGTTTTTTGACGATCTCCCGCACTATGGGCGTGGATATTGGCTTGCAAAAAGACGATATGTTCCGCAGAAATCGGCGGCTCATTGCCTTTGATATGGACTCCACCCTCATTCAGGTGGAGGTTATTGACGAACTGGCCAAGGCCGCAGGGGTTGGGGATGAGGTGGCTGCCATTACCGAATCCGCCATGCGCGGGGAAATGGATTTTACCCAAAGCCTGACCCAAAGGGTGGCCCTGCTCAAGGGCCTCAAGGCATCCGTACTGGAAGACATTGCCCAGCGTCTTCCTTTAAGCGAAGGTGCGGATCGGCTTATTACCACCCTTAAAAGGCTGGGCTATAAGGTCGCCATCCTCTCTGGGGGCTTTACCTATTTTGGCAACCACCTCAAAGACATCCTGGATGTGGATTATGTGTTTGCCAATGACCTGGAAATACAGGAAGGCCGACTGACGGGAAAGATACGGGGAGATATTGTGGACGGCCCTGGCAAGGCCCAGCTCCTGCGGAAGATCGCTCAGCAGGAGAGCCTTGATCTCAATCAGGTCATTGCTGTTGGAGACGGGGCCAATGATCTGCCTATGCTGGACCTGGCCGGACTAGGCATTGCCTTTCACGCCAAACCCCTGGTTCGCCAGGGTGCTGGCCAGGCTATTTCCAACCTTGGTCTGGATGCGGTGCTGTACTTTATGGGCATACGTGACCGAGAAGCAGCCCTTGCCCTGAGCAACACGGCCCTGTGATGGAGAAATCCTGGAGCAGTTCTCGGTTTGATGCGAAATATGTTTTTTTGAACAAAATTTTTTGTATGTATGCCTACCATATAGTATTATGTTTTTACTCCATTCAGGAGACGATAATACCACGCATTTATATTTATTTTATAGTGTACATTCTTATGGATCATGATGAAAAAGCATGCTGTATTGAACATAATTTGATGCACATTTGTTCTTTATCTATCTCCTAATTTACAGCTTGACAAAAAAATATGCATTCTTTAGAGGCCACCCGAAATATTAACCTGGGAGGTATATATGCAGCAACAACAAGTAGTAAGATGTGACAAGAGTCGTAGAGCTTTCCTTAAACAATCAACATTGGCGGGATTGTCTTTGATGATGCCGTTTGTGTTCCAACCCCAAAAAGTTGATGCTTGGGACTGGGTTCCTTTGAGTATTCTGATAGAACTTGCAAATTTGATCGTAAAACTACGAGATTATCGTGAGGATCATAGAAAACAGATTGATAATCATATTATTGAGTTACATTTTTCAAGGTGTATTGTTTGTGGGGCATGTGACAAGGTTTTACAGGATGATCCCGCAACCGCATCAGATGCGCTATATCGTTGTCCTTCGGAATTAATAATAATCATTAAACAATAGACAGGGAGTGTGGAGATACGAATTAAAACATTACTATACATTACGTTAATTTTTTTATTACGTTTTTGATAATCCGCAAAATATTTTCATAACATCACAAATTGTTTGGTATGAAAATATTTTGTGGATTATCTTGAAAATTATTCTTTCATTTTTACCGTGTTTATTATATTTTTTTTAATTATTGTCTGGTATTTGACCTTATAACTAAGGACTTTCGCATGAGAAATTTCACGCATAAACAAACTTGTATATTTTCCGTGCTCTTTTTTATAGTAGGCATGACATCTGGTTATGTTCTTTTTGGAACCTCAAACGAGGCGGAACAAACTACGCATCATGCGGTTGTTCAAGAAGAACAGCCGCATGCCCATCTCCCCCATAACAACCAGCAGCCTGTACCTTCACATGACACCTCTGTACATCGTGAAGCAACGAGCCAAAGCACTGCCTTGCCGGACTACATACGACATTCACTTACCTCGGCGGGTTTGCCTGGCAACATGCCAAGCAAAGATGAATGGGAGGCTTTTCTTGAAAAAACAATGGTCAAAAACATTCATACCATTGAACAGCAATATGACTTTAATCTCTTACGATCCTTTATTCGGGATAAAGGGGTATTGCCGCCGGATGATTTTTTCACAAAATTTGGACACGATTTTACGCAAAACACAGAACAAAATCGATCTATTGTTGTGGCAGGTATTAAAAGTTTAAGCCTTGAAAATATTAAGCAACTCGTTGACAAGGGCTTTAACCTTGCCGAACTGGATGATCCTACGAATAGTTCCGATTGCTATAGGCTGTTGAACTATGCTATGGGGACGATCAATGCTCCTGAAAAAGTACAATATCTTTTAGAGCAGGGTCTATCCTTTGACAAAGGAGAACACTACTTGATTACAGCACTCAATGCCGCTCAGAAAAACAATATAAGTAAAGATTTACTACGTACTATTTTACACAATACAGACCCTAATGGCGTGGAGCCCAATGGCCGTGGGGTTTTTTTTCGTGCCATAGAATGTGCTGAATCCAAAGAGGTCATCGATTATTTTATTGAAAATGGCTATCATTTCTCCGAAGAAACAAGACGAGATAATCCTTTGATAACTGCATGCACGAACAAACATGTCACTCCTGACCAATACCAGAAACTCATTGATATTGCGGGAACGCCTGACTTTAGCTCTAAACAGGGGATAACGCCTTTGATGACTGCGGTATTTATGAACAGGCCTGAGTTTGTGAAAGTCCTCTTAGCCAATGGAGCTAATCGTCACCTGCGAGGTACTCTCAATGGGATGGATGTCTATGACTATCTTAAATTGGCCCAATCACGTAACAAATACACCCCACAGGAAGCAGAAGAAATGGCTCGTTTACTCCAACAATAGAGCTGCCTGATTGCCAACTCTTATCTTCCTGTTCATCATCAAACCCTCCCTTGACAACTCCTGCCGTCTGGGTTCAATGCCCAAAAAACACTTGTACCATCTGATCAAGCTGCACCCTGCAATGTTTTCTGTGCATTGGAAACGCTGTAGCTGGCCAGGCAGTTTCCATGAAGAACACACCTGGGTTGAGCACGTCAGAGCACCCACATCATAAAACATCTTACACTCAGGAGTTATCCCATGCTGAACTATGATGATCTTACCCAGAAAAAAACCGCTGTAGCGGTTATTGGCCTTGGCTATGTGGGGTTGCCCCTTGTGGTAGCCTTTGCCGACCACTTTGATGTTATCGGCTTTGACATCAACGCCGGTCGGGTTGCCGAACTTGAGGCAGGCAGCGACCGAACCCTTGAAGTAGATAACGAACGCTTGCAGCAGGTGCAGGTGGAATATACCTCAGATCCCGCAGCCATTGAACGGGCCAAAATGATCGTGGTGGCTGTGCCCACACCCATTGACAAAAATCGCCGTCCCGACCTCACACCGGTTATCAAGGCATCATCCCTGGTGGGCAAACATCTTACCCCAGGAAGCGTGGTCGTGTACGAATCCACAGTCTATCCCGGCGTGACCGAGGAGGTGTGCGGCCCTATCCTGGAACAGGAATCCGGCCTGGTATGCGGCAAGGATTTTTTCCTTGGGTATTCTCCTGAAAGGATCAATCCCGGCGATAAGGTGCATACGCTGCAAACCATCACTAAAATCGTGGCAGGGCAGACCCCGGAAGTTACCGATCTGATTGGGAAATTATATGAGAGTGTGGTGACAGCCGGAACCCATCGTGCCTCCTCCATCAAGGTTGCCGAGGCCGCCAAGGTCATTGAGAACACCCAACGGGATCTGAACATCGCCCTGATGAACGAACTCTCCCACATCTTTGCCATGATGGATATTGACACCCTTGAGGTGCTGGAGGCCGCTGGAACCAAATGGAATTTTCTGCCCTTCAGACCAGGGCTTGTGGGCGGCCATTGTATTGGTGTGGATCCTTACTACCTGACCTTTAAGGCCGAAGAACTGGGGTATCATCCCCAGGTTATCCTGGCGGGTCGGCGTATCAATGATTCTATGGGTTCCTATACGGCCCAGACTATGGTCAAAAAGATGATCCGCCGAGCCTGCCCTATCAAGGGCGCTCGTGTGGGAATCATGGGCCTGACCTTTAAGGAAGATTGCCCTGATCTCAGAAATACCAGGGTCACAGACATCATCTCTGAGCTGGAAGCATTTGGTTGTCAGGTGCTGGTCCACGATCCCTATGCCGATGCTGCCGAGGCTATGGAAGAATACGGCATTGAATTGCACGACCGTGAATCCTTCAAGGATTTGGACGGCCTCATTATTGCCGTGGCACATGATGCCTACAAGGCATATGGTCTGGATGCCTTCCGGGCCATGTTTCGCGATTGCGGTAAGGCAGTGATTGCCGACGTCAAAGGCATCCTGGATCCCACCCTGGCCAAAGAGCAAGGGCTTGAGGTATGGCGTCTGTAAAATTAGGCCGGTCTGCGGATACGCAGCGTTTACCTGTCTGACCACAAGGCAGATGATCCTTGAAGGGACATCTGCCTTTTTCTATGGGATATGGCCGAACACAACCCAGGTTCTTGTTTGCGTGCCAAGGCATTTGGGGCTAGAAGCCAGGCTGTTTATTCAATCTCTTCCTGCAACCGGAAACGCCATGCACGATACCATCCTCCAGACCCTTGGGCAAACCCCCCTTGTCCGCATCAACCATCTCTCCCCCAACCCAGGCGTGATCATTGCCGGCAAAATAGAGGCCGCCAATCCAGGAGGGTCTGTCAAAGACCGCGTGGCCCTGGCCATGATCGAAGACGCAGAAAGGCAAGGCCTCCTGAGCAAGGACAAGATCATTATTGAGCCAACCTCCGGCAATACCGGCATTGGCCTGGCTATGGTCTGTGCGGTCAAGGGCTACCGGCTTATGCTCCTTATGCCGGACTCTGCTTCTGAGGAACGAAAAAAAATCTTACGGGCCTATGGCGCTGATATTCACCTCACCCCCGGCCACCTGGCCACGGACGGGGCCATTGAGGAGGCCTACCGGCTGGCACGGGAAGAGCCGCAAACCTATGTCCTTATGGATCAGTACAACAATCCTGCCTGTGTCGAGGCCCATTACCAGGGAACCGGACAAGAAATCTGGAATCAGACAGAAGGCAAGGTTTCTCATGTTGTTGTGTGTCTGGGAACCTCGGGCACGGCCATGGGCATCTGCAAGCGTCTCAAAGAGTTGAACCCTTCCATCCAGGTGATTGCCGTGGAACCCTATGCTGGCCATCGGATTCAGGGGCTTAAAAATATGCAGGAGTCCTATCCCCCAGGTATTTATGATAAACATGCCCTGGACAGGATCCTGCACGTGGATGACGAAGACGCCTTTGCCATGTGCCGGAATCTGGCCTGCAAGGAAGGTATTTTTGCTGGCATGAGCAGCGGGGCCGCCATGGCCGGGGCTGTGCAACTGGCCCAGGAATTGGAATCAGGGCTGATTGTCTGCCTTTTGCCCGATGGTGGCGACCGCTATCTCTCCACAACCCTGTTCACCTCTCCTGCCAAACAAGGCATTGCCCTCCAGGATACCCGAACCCAGTCCCTGGTGTATCCTGCCGCATCCACCCAAGGCGTGGGATTGTTCACCTTTGGGCCGAGTCTGGAACGGATCAGTGAACTGGAACCCTGGAGGCGGATCATCCTGCTGGATGTGGTCCGCAGATACATGGCTTCCAGAGGAGGTACGGCCCGAACGGTTGTTGGGATTGCGGATTATGATGACCGCACCGTGCTGGGGGCCAGGGAATCAGGCCTCTCCCGCAAGGCCTTTAGCCAGAAACGTTTGGACGCCCTATGCGGACTGGCTCACCAATTGGGTGTAGGCCAGGAAACAATCTTTGAACCAGCAAGCCGCCATGTGGATACGATGGTGAGCCTTTGTGAAAAATTGCTGGAAAAGGGCATGGCCTATGAGAAGCTTCGGTCTGTGTATTTTGATATCATGCGCGATAAGGACTACGGGAATGTAAGCTGCATTGATCTCAACAAGCTCAGTCTTGGCAAGACCGTCGATCTGACAGATTACGCCAAGGAAAACCCAAGGGATTTTACCCTGTTCAAACGGGCCACGCTTCAGGATCTGAAAGAGGGAACCTGTCTCAAGACCAGGTGGGGCAATGTCCGCCCTTCCTGGTATTTACAAATGGCAGGCATTGGGGCTGCCCTCCTGGATGATATGGGAGTTTGTCTGGCTGGAACCAATCAGGTGTTCCCCCATCTGGAAAATCTTCGTTCCATCTGGGCGGTAGAAGGCAGGGTCAGGATCAAGGCATGGATGGTCTCCCAGCCCGTGCATCGCAAATCAGATGCCTTTTCCCTCTGCGATCTGGAAGAATGCCGTGCCCTGGGCGTTTCCCTGAGGGCCATCAGGATGTGGCTGCTTGCATCATCCTATCACAAACCTCTGACCGCCTCACGGGATAACCTGATTATGTGGCAGCGCAACTGGAGCCATGTGCAGGATCTCGCTGTTCTGCTTGCTTCAGGTGATTTTGCCGACAAGACAGGTGTGGCCAGGCAAGTTGAACAATATATCTTTGAACTCAAGCAGGGCTTTGGAGACGCCTTTGACACGGATCTGGGTCTGCACCATGTGTGGCCGGAATTGCTCCGGTTCTGCAAACGGATCAAGCACCTGCACGCAGCAGGCAACCTCAACCGTGCCGAGGCTATGGCCTGCAGCAAGCAGTTGGAGGTCATAGATGCGGTGCTTTGTATGATAGACCATTCCATGATTCCCCTGGGAGAAGAGGTCTATGGGCAGGAGATTGGGGCCTTGATCCAGGAACGGGCCCTGGCACGGGCTAACAAGGATTTTGCTGCTGCCGACAGATTACGCCAGCACATTGCTGAGGCCGGATTTCGTATTGTGGACACAGGCGAAGGTGTGAGGGTGTATGCCCAGCACGATGAACCACCTGCTGCCCTGATCAGTCCCGGCTCTCATCATATCCATCTGGGCCGCAGACGGCCTTGAGAAGAGCAGCTATCTTGCGGCACATGGCGGGATCGTCACCGGCTTGCGGGATAAAAACCGGACGGCCGTTCCTGCCAAAGGTGAATCCTTTGGGGCAGACCCTTGGATCCACATCCCCGAAAATAGTACGGGTCAGGTCGTAGTCCTTGTGCGGGGCCAATCCCAGGTTCAGGGAAAATTCCACGCATTGTTCCACCAGCTTGCAGCAGCAGGCCGGATGGATAGCTACAAGTTCGGCCTGCTTGCTGGTTTTACGGATACGCTCTTCATAGATGTCCTTATCCAGGACATTGGCATAGGCCCTGCGTACCCCCAGGCAAAAAACATCCAACCGAAATACCCCCACAGCAATCTCGCCGCTGCCCAGTTTTCTGCTGAACACGGCATAGCCAATCCCTTGATCAAAAAGATTGTGCGAGACAAGGGTTTCGTGAACCTTGTACACCACCGAAGCCCGATATTTGGCTCTGGTTTCGGCGTAGCCGAGCAGGTTCTTATAATGGTTGTAAAGGGACGTACAATAGTCGGTAAAAAAAGACATGATCACACAAGGGCTGACAAGGTATTGGCCAAAATGACGATAGCTTCATATCCAAAGACCCTTTCCTCGTAAATGGGCACTTCAATCACCCTGTTTAGACGGAAGCGTATTGACTTCTTGGATAACGGCTTTATCTGCATTCCTTTGTTTCAGGTTGCCTCATGCCATGTAGGTGTTATGAGCTCTTACTTTAGTGCGTGGGGCATATCATCTCGACGAACAAGGGCACCAATGAGACATGATGCTTTTGTCACATGCTGGGTTCGTCTTGTCCGACAATGGCTGATGATTTGTAACCTGCCTGAGACATTACGTTTTTCGACGATGTGTTCTCTTTTTGTATGTCATCCACCCATTAGCACGTTAAGGAGAAAATATGGCTGCCGCACAGGAACATTGCGAATTCAAAACCGAAATCAAAAAACTTTTGGATATTATCACCAACTCCCTGTACACCAATCGGGAGATTTTTTTGCGTGAATTGGTGTCCAACGCCTCTGACGCCCTGGACAAACTCCGGTTTGAGACCAGCAGGGGCACAGAGGTCAAGGATGCTGCATTGCCTCTGGAGATAACCCTCACCCCCAATGACAAGGAGCATGTCCTGACCATCAGGGATACGGGCATCGGCATGAGCCGAGATGAAATCGTCCAGTTTTTGGGAACCATTGCCCATTCCGGCTCAGAACACTTTTTGGAGAACATGGCCAAAGAGAGTTCAGAAAATAAGGATGCCAGCGACATTATTGGACGTTTTGGTGTGGGTTTTTATTCCGTGTTCATGGTGGCGGATAAGGTGGTTGTCACCTCCCAGTCCTATCAGGAACAGGAGGCTCCGGTCCGCTGGACGTCAGATGGCCTGGGTTCCTATGATGTAGAGACCTTAGGTGACTCCCTTGAACGGGGCACCACCATCACGATCCATCTGAAAGAAGAGCACAAGGAATACGCCACCGAAAACCGGATCAAGCATATCATCAAAACCCACTCCAATTTTATTTCCTTTCCCATCAAGATGGGCGAGGACACCATCAATCAGGTGACAGCCCTGTGGCGGGAACCCAAGGTTACGGTGAAGCAGAAGCAGTATCAGGAATTTTATACATTCCTCACCTATGACAGCGAAGCCCCCCTGGATACCCTGCATATTGCTGTGGACGCCCCGGTTCAGTTCAATGCCCTCATGTTCGTACCTTCTAAAGATTACGATATCTTCAATCAGGAACGGGATAAATACGGGCTGGATCTGTATGTGCGTCGGGTGCTTATTCAGAAGGAGAACAAGGATCTCCTGCCCCAATACCTTGGTTTTATGAAGGGCATTGTGGACACCGAAGATTTGCCCCTGAATATCTCCAGGGAAACCCTTCAGGAAAACCGCATCATCGCCAAGATCAAGTCCACCCTTACCAAACAGATCCTTTCGGCCCTGGAAAAAATGGCTGCAAGCAACCCAGACTCGTATGCCACCTTTTGGAAGGAACATGCCAAGGTCTTTAAGATCGGGTACATGGACTTTGCCCATAAAGATCGATTTGCCGGACTGCTCCGCTTCAACTCATCTATCCACAAGGACAAGGAAGAATTGACCTCTCTGGCGGATTACATTGCACGGGCCAAAGAAGGACAAAAGGAGATCTACTACATCTCTGGTCAGAGCAGAGAGGCCGTGGAACTCAATCCCCATTTTGAAATTTTCAGGAAAAAGGGACTTGAGGTTCTCTACCTCTACGAGCCCATTGATGAATTTGCCCTAGAGGCCGTGGGCGAATTTGAAACCTTCAAGCTCAAGGCCGCTGAGACCGTGGATCTTGCCAGTCTGGATGATTTTGCAGACACAGCCAAGGAAGAGAAAGAACCTGTAGAAGAACTGTCCACAAGCGATGCCAAGACCCTGGACAAGCTCCTTGCCAAGATTAAAGAGACCCTGGGTGATAAGGTCACTGAGGTACGTCTGTCAGGGCGTCTGACCTCCAGCCCGGCCTGCCTGGTGAGTCCCGACGGCACCATGAGCTCGCACATGCAAAAAATCATGCGTCTTGTGGGTGGCGACAAGGAACAGTCCATTCCCAGCAAGGCCATGGAAATCAATGCTAACCATCCACTGACGAGAAATATGATTGCCATCTTCAATGCCGATGCCAATGATCCCTACGTGCGATCCTGCATTGAGCAATTGTATGAATCCTCCCTGCTCCTGGAAGGCTATCTGGCCGATCCCCACAAAATGGTCAGCCGGATCAATGAACTCTTGGAGACATCCAGCCATTGGTACAAGGAAATCAAACAGCTATAGCCAAGCAGCAACGTCCCCGACCACAAGGTTCGGGGGCGTCACCTTTTCTGATAGAGTAGGATAAGAAGACCCTCTCAAACAGAGCCCGCAGCAAGGCCTTGGTCATCCTTGGGGACACCCGAAATACAGGGAAGAAGCAAGACTCTTTCCGTGTCTTCCGTGGGCCTCATTGCAGGTCTGTTTGTGGATTATTACATTCTAGCAGCTTACTCATCCTGGCAGATCAATGCTATACTGCCTCACATTTTGGGAGCCTACCCACATGACACAGACAACCCGCCAGAGCCAGCCGTGTTTTGCCCAGAAGATGACGGATATTCTGAACTACGGTGCCTTAAACCTGGCCATGAGCATTGGGTATACCGTTGGTCTTTTTGACGTGCTTGATACCATGAACGGCCCGGCACCCGTGCCGGTCATTGCCGAGGCAGCCGGTCTGAATGAACGCTATATTACGGAATGGCTTGGAGTCATGGTCACAGGAGGTATTGTTGAGCTTGAGGTCGGGGCCATGGGCGAAGATCTCTATGTGCTGCCCCGTGAACATGCGGATCTCATCACCCGCAGGGCAGGTAAGGATAATCTGGGGGTCTATACCCAGGAAATTCCTCTCCTCACCACATGCGCCTTAAAGGAGGTGACCAAGGGCTTTGCCACAGGCCAGGGGGTGTCCTACCATCATTATCCGACCTTTCAAGCCTTTATGGGCCAGCTTGCCGATGCCAAGCATCACGACGTCCTTGTGCAGACCTTTTTGCCTGCGGTTGCCCAAGGCGAGGCTGTCCGCAGGATGCGCAAGGGTATGAGGGTCTGCGACCTGGGGTGTGCCGAGGGCCTGGCCCTTATCCTCATGGCCCAGGCCTTTCCCAGGAGTTCGTTTGTGGGTTTTGATATTTCCAGACAGGCCCTGGAAAAGGCACGGCAGTCTGCCGCTTCGCTGGGGCTTTCTAATATTTCTTTTAAGATACAGGATGCTGCGCTTCTGGCCGAGGAGAAGGAGTGGGTGGAAACCTTTGATTATGTCCTGGCCTTTGACGCCATCCATGACCAGACCCGCCCGGAGGAGGCCCTCAAAGGGGTACATAGCATATTAGCCCCAGGCGGCATGTTTTCTATGGTGGATATTGCTGCCTCCAGCCGCCTTGCCGAGAACAAGGAACACCCAATGGGGCCGTTTCTCTATACAGTGAGTCTCATGCACTGCATGCCGGTCGGCCTGGTGGATGGCGGCAAGGGACTGGGCATGATGTGGGGGCGGGAAAAAGCCGAGGCCATGCTTCAGGAGGCAGGATTTGCTCAGGTCTCGGTGGAAAGCATTCCCAACGATCCCTTTAACCTGCATTTTTTCTGCGTGAAAGAGGGAGCGTGGGCCTGAAAAGGTTGTTTAGGCGGTTTACCCGACAAGGAATGACATACGCTCAGGGACGTGGCTACAGATCGTCTTCCTCTGGGTACTGTTCAGGCGATGTACCTGATTTCTTGATGATTACAGGATAATCTGTTTCAGGAAAAATATTTACTATCTTTTCCACAGTTATTTCATGTAACCATTCATCGCCAAAATAAAAAAGATATTCAAACTTTGATTCTTCGACCAATGGCAATTCACTGATTTTTACTTTTGATGCATCTTTTATATTTTTTTTCAATACCAGTATCCTTGAGCCTCATGATGTGTTCGCAACAAATTCCTAATTGACTTGCAAAGAGGGGGTACGCTAGCGGTTACTCCTGAAAATAGCAGCATACGGATACCTGCATAAGTAGCTCGAAAAAAAAGCCGATTCAGAATATCCATGACAAGTTTTGTCAGGGAACCTTAACGACAAGGCCTGTTGCCCGTTCCTTTCTGGAAAAAAACCTGCCGCCCAACATAGCGACATACTTACTACCTTAACCTCAACCTACTCAGACTGTTCAACATAGCAGGTGCAAGGCGTGAAACCCCTTCAAACTCGCGGTGAGCCTCTCAAAACGTACCCCCAGTACGTGAGAATTTGAACGTGGTGAAGCAACAGCGAAGCGCAGCAAAGGATGCTTTGTGGACAGCCTGACAACCTCACCCTAACCCATGTCTCTTACAACCCAAGTACTGATTATCGGCGGCGGGGCCACTGGCACTGGTCTGGCCAGGGATCTGAGTCTTCGAGGTGTTTCCTGTTTGTTGGTGGAAAGGCGGGACATCAATGCCGGGGCCTCTGGCGGGAATCATGGTCTGTTGCACAGCGGGGCACGCTATGTTGCCGGAGACCGTGAGGCAGCCATAGAATGCCGTGAAGAAGGAGAAATCCTCAAACGCATGGCCCCCCAATGTATCGAAACAACTGGCGGCCTTTTTGTGGCCGTTGCCGGAGATGACGAAAACTATGTGGCTGATTTCCCGGCCATGTGCCAGGCAAGCGGGATCCCCTGTAACGAAATTTCACCAGAGCACGCCAGGGAACTCGAACCCTGTCTCTCGCCCCACCTTATCAGGGCCTTTGAAGTGGAGGATGGGGCCATTGACCCATTTATGCTCTCCCTGGACAATCTGGCCCATGCCGAGTCCCTGGGATGCAAGGTCATCCGCAACGCCCGTGTCACGGGATTTGATGTGGCCAACAAGGTCATTTCCCGTGTGCACCTCACCAGCAGGACAACCGGAAAGACCTTTGAGATCCAGCCCGATCTGGTGGTCAATGCTGCCGGAGCCTGGGCCGGAATCATTGCCGCTATGACCGGAGCTCAGATTCCTATCCTCTATTCCAAGGGCTCTTTGCTGGTTACCCAGGATCGTCTGGCCAAGCGGGTCATTAACCGCCTGCGTAAGGCTTCAGATGCTGACATCCTTGTGCCAGGAGGCACGGTCTCCCTGCTTGGAACCACCTCGGTTCGCATTGAGGATCCCAAACAATGCTATCCCACCATTGAAGAAACCGACCGGATGATCGACAATGCCAGGGCTATGGTGCCGATACTTGAGACCACACGCTATATCAGGGCCTATGCCGGAGTGCGCCCCCTGGTTCTACGGGGTGATGGGGCTGACGGCAGGAGTGTAAGCCGTGGGTTTTCCCTTATTGATCACGCCTACAACAAGGTGGATAACTTTGTGTCCATCACTGGCGGTAAATTGAGCACCTACCGTCTCATGGCCGAACGAACAGCCGATCTTGTTTGTGCCAAGCTCGGCATTGATACACCCTGTATGACGAAAACCACCCCCCTGCCTGCCTCCACGAAAGGCCATTGGACAGAACCCGGATTCGCGCCCAGGGCCTGGATACAGGATCATCCAGACAAGGATCCTATTCTCTGTGAATGCGAGATGATCTCCCGTAATGCTATCGACACCATTATCGACAACATCCAGGAAATGCGGGGCCGGTCTCTGCTCACCGCCATTGGCCTGAGAAGTCGGGTGGGCAAGGGGCCTTGTCAGGGTGCATTCTGCGGCCTGCGTATCACCAGCCATCTTTACCATAAAGGCCATGTGCTGGGTAATAAGGGACTTGATGAGCTTGCCAATTTTGTGGAACGCCGCTGGCAGGGCGTTTCCCCCATCCTCTGGGGGGTGCCCCTGATGCAGGCAGAACTGCAAGAGGCCATGTATTGCGGTATGCTCGGCCTTGAAATGGCCAACAACGCTCAGGAGAGATACCAACCATGATCACAGATGAACAAACCTATGATCTCATGATCATGGGATCGGGCATCGCTGGCATGAGCGCGGCCCTGTTTGCGGCCAACAGGGGGTTGACAGTTGCCCTTTGCGGCTCAGCAGGAGGCCTTGATTTCAGCACAGGCTTTATGGATCTTATGGGTGTGCATCCTGTGGAACAGGGCCGGTGCTGGGATGACCCGTGGGCTGCTTATGAGGCCGTGGTGTGTGACATCCCCAACCATCCCTATGCCCTGGTGAGCAGGAAAGGGATCAGACAGGCGATAAGCGAATTCTGCGATTTCCTGGCAGATCAGGGCCTTCCCTGCGCAGGCTATGAAAAACGCAATCTCCACGCCCTTACCCCTCTGGGAACAACCAAGCCCACCTTCAGAGTTCCTGCATCTGTCTGGCCCGGGGTTGTAGCTCTGGAAAAGCGGGCCCCCACCCTGATTGTAGATATTGAGGGACTCAAAGGCTTTAGCAGCAGACAGATCCAGGAGAATCAACAGGCCCATTGGCCGGGCCTTTGCAGCGGAACAATTGCCTTTCCCGGCGGTACGGGCGAACTCTACCCGGAACATCTGGCCTGGAAACTCCAGGATCCTGCTGTGCGGGAAGAAGTGGCCCGCCGAGTGATGGCCTTGGGACATGATACCCAGTACATTGGCTTCCCGGCCATCCTCGGCCTGGCCGAACCCATACGCCTGATAGAACATCTGCAACAACTCACCGGTGCAACCATCTTCGAGATTCCGACGCTTCCACCGTCCATTGCTGGCACCCGTTTGCGCCGAGCCTTTGATCAGAGGTGTGCCGCCCACAACGTCCGCATGTTTTCCCAAAAGACGGTCATGCAGGCAGAACTGCCTGTAACCAATGAAGATCCCTACACCTTCCATCTGGGGGCAACGCAGCCAGAGTTCACCGTCACGGCCAGATTCTGCCTGCTGGCCACAGGCCGCTTTCTCGCCAAGGGGCTCACGGCAAACCGAAAGACCATCCGAGAACCCGTGTTCAACCTGCCTGTCACCCAGCCAGCATCACGAATGGATTGGCATACTTCCACGTTTCTTGATCCACGAGGCCATGCCATTAACCAATGCGGTCTGGAAACAGACAAGGTCTTGCGTCCCCTGGATGCACGGGGTGTTCCCTTCCACCCCCGACTCCATGCCGCAGGCTCTATCCTGGCCCATAACGATTGGATGCGTATGAAATGCGGGGCCGGTCTGTCCCTGGCCACGGCCTTGCACGCTGTGACCCATATCTGTGAACAATGTCAGGAGAGACCATGACAACCTCTATGGGTGCCATTGATCAGGGAACCACGAGCAGCCGCTTTATCCTTTTTGATCATCACGGACGTATTGTGAGCATGGATCAGAAGGAACAAGATAAGACGTCCATTTGCTATTTCCTTGCCCGCTGCATGAGGAGCATATCCACCAGGGTCAATGCGGTCATAGCCTGAAGAACCGGCACGATACGCGGGATGGCACAGACATCGTGGCGACCGACTAGCGTTATGGTTTGCTCATCGCCCTGGCGGTTTATGGTTCGCTGCTCACGGGCAATGGAAGGGATGGGCTTGACGGCCGCACGCAGCACAATATCCTGACCGCTGGAGATGCCAGCCAGGATGCCTCCTGCATGGTTGGAAAGAAAACCATATGCTGTCAGGGGGTCGTTATGGATGCTGCCCGTAAGCCGGGCCGCTTCAAAGCCTGAGCCAATGGCAATGCCTTTGACAGCCCCTACACTCATCACGGCCTGGGCCAGCCGAGCATCCAATTTGTCAAAAACAGGTTCGCCTAAGCCTGCCGGAACACCTGTGGCCCGAATTTCAACGATACCGCCCAGGGTATCACCCTGCTGCCTGGCCGTGCGGATACACGCTTCCCAGATTGGGATCATGGCAGGATTGGCAGCAAACAAGGGGCGGTCATCAAGACCTTCCATAACAACCTGCTCGGCACCAAGGCCCTGTTCCGGAAGCCCTCCGAGCTCCACGGTATAGGCCCAGACCTGTATGCCTTCCAGGGCAAGGATCTGCTGGGCAATGGCCCCGGCAACGACTCGAGAAACCGTCTCCCTTCCAGAAGAACGTCCCCCGCCCCGATAATCCCTTACGCCGTATTTGGCCGCATAGGTATAATCACCATGCCCAGGACGATAGATATCCTTAATGGCAGCATAATCACGGGATCGCTGATCCGTATTGGCAATAACAAAGCCAATAGGGGTTCCTGTGGTCAGGCCCTCAAACACACCGGAAAGCAGGCTTACTCTGTCTTTTTCCCTGCGGGGAGTGGTTCCATCCCCCTGACCTGGCCTGCGTCTGTCAAGAGCCTTTTGGATAAGGGCTTCATCAAGCTGAATACCGGCAGGACATCCATCCACAATCCCGCCAAGACCTGGGCCGTGGGATTCTCCAAAAGTGGTCAGTCGGAACAGAGTGCCCAAACTATTGCCGCTCATACTGTGCTGCTCCGTGTTATTTGCTGGCCCATTCCGCCCGCAATTGCTCCAATTCAGCCCTTGAGAAGCTGGGATGGTCAAACATCCCGGCAGCTTCCCGCTGCCGCCATGCCTCATACAAAATAATGGCTGCTGCTACCGACACGTTCAAACTCTGCACCATGCCGGTCATGGGAATATAGATCTCGTCAGGCACATGGATCTTGATGTCCTGATCCATGCCTCGGTGCTCATTACCCAGGACAATGGCCGTGGGCTGGGTAAAATCCCATTGGTGTAACGGCCTGGCCGATGGGCCAAAACCCGTTCCCAGACATTGATAACCTTGCTGGCGAAAGGAGCTGATCATCTCACCTGCATCCTTATGCCTGGTGCGTGCGATCCATTTACGTGCCGAGGCCGACGACCGTTTGCCAACCGCAGGAAAGCGTTCCCTGGTATAATACAGATGAATGCCGTACACCCCAAAGGCGTCACAGCTTCGCAGGATTGCAGCCACGTTGTGGGGATCGTGAACATTGTTAATGACCAATGTCAGATCCTTCTGACGCTTGGCCAAAACCTCTTCAATACGCTGTTTGCGTTTTTCGGTAAGAAAGGGGGTATTATCCATGGAGATGGGTGGATGTATGTTGCAAATATACGAGATATTCCTGATTGCCCTTAGGGCCTTTGATCATAGCTGGGATGGAACCCACAGGGGTAAGACCAAGGTGTTCCCGGGCGAATTGCATGATGCGGCGAACAACCCGCTCCTGATCCTTCCTGGACGTCACCACACCATGATCTGTCTCATGGACCTGTACCTCAAACTGCGGCTTGACCAGAGCGATGATGGAGCCTTCTGGTCTGAGATAGTGCAGACAGGGAGGCAGGATACGTTTCAGCGAGATAAACGAGCAATCAATGACCACAATATCAACAGGTTCGGGCAGAAGGTCAGCCGGTGCTGTCCGCAGGTTGATCCGTTCCATGACCATAACCCTGGGATCCTGCCGGAGTTTCCAATGCAATTGCCCATAGCCCACATCAACGGCATAGACCCGCTTGACCCCATGCTGCAACAGACAATCGGTAAACCCGCCAGTGGATGCCCCGGCATCTAAGGCCACGGTTCCGGTAAGATCGGGTGCAAAATGCTCCAGTGCGGTGAGCAGTTTGTACCCGCCTCGGCTCACGAAACGCGATGTCCCTTTGTGCTCCAGCCGGGTTCCGGCCAGCAATTGTTCGCCGGGCTTGGCCACAGGAATCTTCTCACCATTGGGCAAAACCCGCCTTATCTCTCCGGCCATGATAAGACGCAGGGCGGTTGCTGTATCTGGTGCAAGCCCCTGTTCTACCAGCAGGGTGTCAGCTCTTTGTTTGCGTGAAGGCATAGCATCATACCCTACCGGGCAGAGAAAAAAACAACCCTGAAATCCACAGGGATGCATGTTGACGAGGCAAAGGTTTGCCTTGATAATATGCGGAAAGCATCACCAGGCTCACGGCGTGAGCCGTGCCGTTTATGGCCGCCAGGGCCTCACGGCATACATGGAAGCCTTCCCATTGCCAAGATAAGGAGTGGTTGTGACACCTGACATATCCAATCATTTGGACGTTCGAGTAAAATTCCTCTCGCCGATCTGCGAGCCAGAACATTGCACCTATGCTACAGCACTCTCCGCCGGTCTCGATCTGCGGGCTTGTATGGACAGCAACGAGATCGTGCTGGCCCCGGGCGACCGGTATCTTTTTCCCGCTGGCATTGCCATAGAGATCACCCAGCCAGGAATCGCTGGGTTTGTGTTCTCCAGAAGCGGACTGGGTACCAAACACGGCCTGACCGTGAGTCAGGGCGTTGGGGTGATTGACCCTGATTATCGGGGAGAGATCAAGGTCTCTCTGCTCAATACCTCTTCTCAGGAACAGAAAGTTCTCCAAGGCCAGCGCATTGCTCAGCTCATTTTTTTGCCTGTTTTTCACGCCCATATCCTTCCGGTCAAGACCCTGGGGGAGACAAGCCGTGGAGAAGGCGGCTTTGGCCATACTGGCACAATGTAAGGCTCAAGAAGGGATGGGCACAGAATGTAACGTTCCCAAACCGACCTGTAATAAAGTCCACGGAAAGGCCTTGGTTAATCAGATGGAGACACAACATGAACTATCAGGAACTCAAACAACGTGAAGCCCAGGTGCTCTGCCAGACCTATGGGCGGTACCCTGTGGCGGTGAAGTCTGCAAAGGGAACAAGGCTCACAGATTTCGCAGGCAAAGAGTATCTGGATCTGCTGGCAGGCATTGCCGTATGTAATCTGGGCCACAGCCATCCTGACCTGGTGGAGGTCATGCGTGTGCAAGGGGAAAAGCTCCTGCACGTGAGCAACCTTTTTTACCAGGAAGAACAGATCCTGCTGGCAGAAAAGCTTTTGTCTTTCACAGGGCTGGACAAGGTCTTTTTGTGCAACTCTGGTGCTGAGGCCAATGAAGGAGCCATCAAGTTAGCCAGAAGGTATATGCAAGAGGTTCGCGGCCTGGATGCCTATGAGATTATTTCCCTGGAGCGTTCATTTCATGGCCGAACCCTGGCCACCCTTACGGCTACGGGTCAAAAGGCCGTTAAAAAAGGGTTTGGCCCCCTTCCTTCGGGCTTTACCACGGTTCCTTTTCACGATCTTGCCGCCCTGGAGCAGGCCATACGTCCCACAACAGCGGCTGTGATCCTTGAGGTCATTCAGGGAGAAGGCGGCATCAGGCCCCTGTCTGATGCGTATCTGCAACAGGTCAGAAGCCTGTGCAATGCCAGAGATATTCTGCTGATTGTGGATGAAATCCAGTCAGGCATGGGCCGGACTGGCCGTTTCTGGGCCCACGAACATGCTGGCATCACCCCGGATATCTTTACCGTGGCCAAGGCCCTGGCCAATGGGCTTCCAGCAGGTGCGGTCGTGTGCTCCAACGAGGTGGCCCAGGCCTTTGGGCCAGGCAGTCATGGAACCACCTTTGGGGGCGGGGCCTTTGTGGCTGCGGTAGCGACCAGGGTTCTCGAAATTATAGAGCGTGATGCCTTGATCCAGCATGCCGAAGAAATGGGAGCCTGGCTGCTTGGACAATGCCATGCTCTCAAAAGCTCCATGTCGGACAAAATCACCGCTGTCAGAGGGCAAGGGCTGATGGTGGGTATTGAGCTTGCCTTTCCTGGCAAACCGGTCTGGCAGCAGCTTCTTAAGCGGGGCTTTGTTGTAAACCTGACCCAGGAAAGGGTTCTCAGGCTGTTACCGCCTCTGGTGATAACACAAGAAGAGTTACAGACCTTTCTTGATGGGCTGCAGGGCATCCTGGAGGATTGCACCGAGACGGATTGTCATTCATAGTTCGGATTCTTGGTTATCTCCTTGCGTAGCAAGAATATGTTCGATCAATCCTCAGAACCCATTATTTGTTGGTCGTATTCTATCTGCAAAATGCCTTTGCGTTCCATTGTACCCTTATAATGACTAACGAAGAATCCACCAACGAGTACAACAAGTTCGCTGAAATAACTTGTCATTTTTTTATTGGAACGTAAAAATAAATGGCAAAACTATAACAACGAAAAGAGACCAAACAACATAAATTGGCAAAAAATTTGCTATTGATATTTTTAAAGTCAATACATTATTGCTTTTTATATATCTGAAGTAGGCAACAAAGATGAAAGAAAGATGAAAGAAAGTTAAAACATTAGACCCTATAACTACAATTTTGTTAGGAGACATTCCATATTCCAATAACCGAAACGATATTGCAGAAAGAGCAATTCCATCAATTAGTAACGTAGCTATAATTAAAGACATATTGATGGTCGAAGTCATTTTAGACTCTTGCTCGTTATCTTTTCCTGCTATTGAAAAAACAGTTATCCCCCAAACCAGTATGAGTAGCCCGTTAAAAATAATTAGAAAATCTCTATCTGTATAAGGGCTTTTCTGTTTATATAACATCGCAAAGAGATAACATACAACTGTTGCCAAAAATAATGGTGAAAAAATATTAGCGATTATATTTGCAAGATTACTTCTTTGATACAATATCTTATCATATAAATATGTTGCAACGATCGGTGTTGCAGCCAAGCCAAGAACAACAATATATTCAAAATACCAACTCTCTATAGAAAGTTCTATCAACCTAAACAGACCAATTGTGACAGTAGTTAATACTACACCTCCAAGCAAAATAATACTCCCATATATTATTATTTCTCCCAAATAACGTATAAATATCAACCTATTTTCTATATCTTTCCAATCCGATGCCATAAAAGAAATAGCCAAAATAGAGAGAAGAAATAATGGAACATGAATGCACGACATGGTCACCGAATCAGATGCTGGTTGATTTGGCAATACAATCATGAATAGTATAGAAAATAACAGACAACAAACAATCAAAACATTTTGAGCATGGGAGTGAATTCTAGTAACTAAAAAATAGATGATTAAAGAACCGATTACTGTTATTGTAGAAAATCTTGTGTAAAACCAATTTCCTGAAATTGATAGTATAGAAGGAATTTTCAATATAGCAAATGATAACAACGACAAAATAACAATAAAACTTACACCTTGCTTATCTATTCTTTCTGAAGTGATAGGGGTGTAATGTACTCGTGCATTCCAAACCTTGAGTGTTTCTGAATCTGGAAATTTTTCAATTGCTTCAACGAGCCAAGCTTCAAATTGTTCCTTGTGAAACTGATACATCATTTCCAATTTTTCAGGATTATCTAAATCCACAATAATTTTATTTTTCATAATTGAATAAGCCCAACAACAAATCTCAAAGACAAGATAAAGCTAAATTCCTATCCTTCACAACGTTGTACAAGGCTTTACCCCCCTGTAATGTTTTTTGTCACACAAAATAAAGCATCATAAATTTTTATGAAGCACCAAAGAGATAACATGAGGGAGTTTTGCCGTAAAACCTTTTGAAAGCGGCACTGAATTGGCTGGGGTTAGTATAGCCCACAGCGTGGGCTATTTCAAGAATAGAGTATCTTCCGGTCGCCAGTAGTTCCAGAGCATTGCCCATGCGCAACTCCCGAATATATTCGCCAACCGATTTTCCGGTCTGACTACGAAAATCTTTTTTCAGATAGCATTCATTAGTTCCCACTCGTCTTGCCAACGAAGAGATAGTTGGTGGAGAGATCCATTCCTGACGCAAAATATCCACAGCCATCTCCACTGCCGATGTATTCTTTGGGCACGTCCCTTCTGGAGCCAATGTCTGACCAGATTCCAAGGTCAGTAGCTGGGCCAAAAGCTCCAGGGTCAGGGATTCAAAATGGAGTTGTCCGAAAATGGTCTGATGCTCTGCCATGAGCAGTTCTCTGGCTGTTTGCATAAGCCCGGCTGACGGACACATCCCTTCTGCCAAAGGAAAAAGATTAGTACCACCCAAGTTCCTGCCCCCTGATGTACCGGAGAGCAGCCATTCCAGCCCCCTGGTTGCCTCATCGTCGTAGCTGCCCAGCCAGGTTTCAGCAAAACTCGCAGGCAGGCCAATGGAAATCGCACAGATGGTACCATTAGAAGGCTTGCTGTACACCATCTGTTCCTGAAGACTATGGCCAAACCAAACAGCGCCAGATTCGATAGTATGCCTTGAATGACCAGGAAGCTGCAAATCAAAATGACCCGAAAGCAAAATATTAAACTGCATGGGGGCCATCAGCCGATACTGAAAGGATTCAGGGTACTCTTTTAATTGATACTTAGACAGACCCACACAAAGTCCGCTGTTAATCTGGAGCATCTTTCCCCAGCCGTTCCCCCTTTCCTGATTTACTTGAAAATACTTCTCTTGAAGAAAACAGGACGAGGCTTGGTCTTCACAGCTGAAAAGACCAAGCCTTATGCTCTCTTTTTCATAATAGGCAAAAGCATCATTCATATCTTTTTTTCCTCTTAATTCAAGTAGACACAATATTTTCCCGGTCGGAGTTGAAAATTTCCCATTCGGGGTTGAGTTTCAATCTTCTTACTTTTTACAATACGAAAAATTTGACTGTAAGGCAATAAATACAAATCAATGTTTATTGTCAGCTAATCAGGTCAAACCTGTCTGAATCCCTATACAAATCTTCTTAAAGGATCAGGCTCACATTGTATTTAAAAAAGGAGAATTGAGATGAGAGAAAAAAAATTTTTCACAGCATTAGGACTAAGCGTTTTGGTGTCTTTTTTTATTTTTACGGCACCTTCAATTGCAAAAGAAGATTTCTCTGATATGAGGGCTGAAAAAAATGCTGTTCATACCGATAGTGTGCACCAGCAAGTTACTCTTGATACCATAACAGTATCTGCCAATAAACAGGAAGAAAATGTTCAGGATATTCCTTTCAGTATCACAGTTTTGAGTCAGATAGACCTGGAAGATAAAAAAATTGAATCCATATCAAATATTGTGGATTATGTGCCCAATGTCTCAACATTTGACTGGGGCATGGGAGGCTTTAACAATATCACAAGCAGAGGGCTTTCAGCACCTTCCTTTTCCTGGTTTACAACCTCTATGGGCATGTATATCGACGGGGTGCCTGCTTTGGGTTCTTTTGGATACACAACAAATATTCTTGATGTTGAGCGGATTGAAATTTTGCGTGGACCGCAAGGAACCTTATACGGTAAAAATACAGAAACAGGTGTCATCAATATTGTTACAAAAAAGGCAGGGAACCAGTTCCGTGGAAAGGTAGCACTAGAAGGAGGCGGCCTGCTTTCTGCTGAATCTGGAGACAAATTGACTAAAGGGGGAAGTTTGAGCCTTTCAGGGCCTATAGTGGCTGACAAGCTGTTTTTGGGTCTCGTCGGTATGTACAACCATAAGGATGGATTTACCGATTATCAAACCGTTGGCGGTACAGGACATGAGCAGGACAACGCATATGGCCGGGCCAAACTTCGCTGGAGCCCGAACGATCAACTTGATATCACACTGCTTGCATCCCTCCTCTCCCAAAAAATCGACGGCTATAAAATGAACCTTGCAAAAAACGGAGCAGCTTTTTTCCGCATTCCCCAACCAGAGTATCGTCGCATTTATTCAGACCTCAAAGGCTCGCAAGACATGAACATAGACACACAATCACTTAATGTCGCGTATAAAATCAACAATAAAATGACTCTGACCTCCATTACTTCCAGACGAAATTCTGATTTTGAGGGAACGTCTGACAACGATTTTACACCACTTCCCCTCTCCCACGGGAAGCAGGACAGCAAATATGAAAAGATATCACAGGAACTGCGTCTTGATAGAGCTTCAGATACATTGAACTGGGTTATCGGAGTTTATTATGACACCGATGACATCAAAAGAAACCTTGTCATCTCTTCCATAATACCCCAAATGGCAGGTGCATCGCTCACCAAATTATCAGGAGATGCCTATGCAATTTTTGGCCAGGCAGGCTACTCATTGACCGACAGTTTCAAAGTAATTGCAGGGCTACGATATGAAAAACAGGAGATGAAACTTACAGGCAATAGGAGGGCTGGCTCCCTCGACGATTCCTGGCAGAATGTCTCTCCCAAACTTTCACTGGAGTATACTATTGCTTCCGACGTGATGACCTACCTGACAGTCTCACAGGGATTTCGTTCCGGCGGCTTTAACGAACTGGCACAGGACCCAAACTATTTCAGTTATGATGATGAAACATTGTGGTCCTATGAACTTGGCATGAAAGGTCTTTTCCTGGACAAAAGGCTCATGATAAATGCGGCTGTTTTTTACATGGATGTCAATGACCTGCAAGTTGCTGAAAGAATTAACCTGAATACCCTGTGGAATACCAATGCTGCAGAGGCGATATCTAAAGGAGTGGAGCTTGAAGCTACCGCCAATATATCTGATTCCCTGACCCTTAATCTCGGCTTTGGGTACACGGATATCGAATTTGAAGATTACAGTGATGCTCAGGGAAATTACGACGGCAACAAAAAGCCCTTTGCTCCAGAATATTCATGTAATCTTGGCCTGCAATATCGTGGTGCAACAGGATTTTTCGCCAGGGCTGATATAATCGGCTACGGGAAAATGTTTGCTGATAAGGCAAATATGTATGCAAGGGATGCCTACCAGGTCGTCAACGCAAAAATTGGTTATGAAACAGAACATGTTACTGTCTATCTCTATGGCAAAAACATCTTTAATGAGGAGTACGACAGCCCCTTGGATGCCAATGGCTACTATGTTGTTTACAATGAGCCTGGAGAGGCCGGTTTGCAGTTGACGTATCAATTTTAATTAACAAGATCAAAGATACACCCCATGAGAGCAAACCGTCTTTTACGCTGGTCACGAAAGCTTCATAAATGGGTGGGGCTTTACGTCGGCGGCCTGGCTGCAATCTGGATAGTGGAGATCATAGCCTTGCCCTTCCTGTTTCATCAGGGGCTGCCTGTGGTTGATGGTACGCCACCTTCCATTCAACACAAGGCCGCGCCACCTATTTCCCTGCAACAGGCTCTGAAGGTATTTATGGAGCAGCAACCCAAAGGCATTCGTTCGGTGGCGGAGTTAGATGAAATGACATACCTGCCCCAAAAAGGGCTGTACAGGTTTGCAACCAAACAAACCTGCTTGGAATGGTACCTGGAAGCAAAAACTGGCAGGATATTACACTATGGTTTTAATGCAAGACGCTTTGTTACTGAAAAGGGAATGCTGGGCTGGGCTCATCCTGTTGTGGGCAGGGGTGTAAAAGCCCCCTTCAGTTTGTTGTTTTTCTTTTTGACCGTCACAGGCTGCTGGATTGTTCTTGCGCCGAGGAGGAAAAAAAGAAAGTGATTCGTCCACATTCAGCCAAAAAATAATATGCTGAGAAACCATCAATTAGAATGTTTCGTTAGCAACAAAAAAGCCACCTATGAGGTGGCTTTTTTGTTGTCAAGAATGGCTCAATAAAACAGTTCTGTTCTTTCGCCTTGCCATACTGATAACCTGGAGGGGTATCTGGCGTTACACACAAAACCGCCAGCAAAACTGGCCAACAATGGAGGAACAAATGATGGCCCTGAACAAGGAACTACTTGATCTTCTGGCCTGCGCCACCTGCAAGGGGACTTTAGGACTGACCCAACCTCACGATGGGCTTATCTGCCATGCCTGAGGCCCCCTCGATTGGTATTTTACTTACGACACATATTAACAGCGTTCCTAATCTGGATGAGGAGGTTAAAGCCCAATGGTCACAGGTGCAAAACCAGTATAAACGCCGGGCTGATCTGGTTCCTGTTCTTGTTAAAACGGTGAAAGGCTATATGGCGCACGAAAACAAGACCCTCAATGAAGTTACCAACGCCCGTACACAGGTGGGAAAAATTCATATTAATAAAAGTTTTCTTGATGATCCAGAGGCAATGAAGAAATATATTGATTTACAACAAAAGCTATCCTCCTGTACTTTTTTATGTATAGCCAGTATTATTTCATTTATTAGCTATAGTGCTTTTTATCTTGATGTAGAGCCAGATTATTTGGAAGATGGTTTGGTGTTGAGTTTTATTTTTTATTTTATAATATGTATTGTTTTTGCCATACCCATTAACCTGCTTCGTGTCTTTTTTGTACAATTATTTTCTCGAACAAAAAATTCAGGTGGAGGTACGGTAAGCAAATCGTATTCAAGCTCCACCTCCAGTTCTACCAAATATTCCAACTCCAGCTCTGGTGACGGGTATTCCGGCGGTGGTGGCAGCTCTGGTGGCGGCGGAGCCAGCGGTGGCTGGTAGCAAGGGGAACGTTGTTGAGTTCTTCTGCCAGAGGAAGAGCCTAAGCTTGTGTTGTATGACGTTCTGGTTGCAATGAGGCATTGGAGGTTCTCCTTGAGCATTGTGCTCGGTTTGATGGTTGGTCCCAAACCTATCAAAAGGGAGAACCTCTTAACGTGCAAAAAATTCTGTCAGATCATATCGGAACGAATAGCAAAAAACGCATGCAAATGCCCTCATAATTGGATTGTGTCGGCCTCATAAGATTACCTCCTCATGAAACGAAACCATAATAATCGCTCAGTTCGTGTGCTACATAATTCGGCCATATCATCTACTGCCGACACAGAAGTCTATGATTATTTGACAAAAACGGGCATCCTTTCTAAGCAACCCGTCCTGTAGCTGGAAATATTCGGCGCGATAAGGGCCCTTTTTTCGCATCACCAGACAGGTAGCTGCCATGGCAATGATAGCATTTCGGCATGTTCACAAATGGTATGGGGATTTTCACGTCCTCAAGGACATCAACGAAGAGGTACAGCAAGGCGATGTCCTTGTTATTTGTGGGCCAAGCGGTTCAGGCAAGAGCACTATGGTCAGGTGTGTGAACCGGCTTGAGGAGATCGACAAAGGGGCCATCTATATGGATGGGAAGGATATAACCCAAAAAACAGTCAATCTGAACCATCTGCGCTCAGAAATAGGTATCGTATTCCAGCAATTCAATCTTTATCCCCATCTTTCAGTACTCAGCAACGTTACCCTGGCACCCATCAAGGTGAAGGGAACGACCAGAGGTGATGCTGAGGCTATGGGCATGGAATTGTTGGATCGGGTAGGTATCAGTGATCAGGCCCAGAAATATCCTGTTGAACTTTCAGGCGGTCAGCAACAGCGTGTGGCCATTGCCAGGGCTTTGGCCATGAACCCCAAGGTTATGCTCTTTGATGAGCCAACCTCTGCCCTGGATCCTGAAATGATCAATGAAGTTTTAAATGTCATGAAAGATCTGGCCCGTGACGGCATGACCATGCTCTGCGTGACCCATGAAATGAATTTTGCCCGCGAAGTGGCTGACCGTATTATCTTCATGGATTCAGGAGAAATTATGGAGCAGGGAACGCCGGAGCGTTTCTTCACCAACCCCCAACATGATCGCACCAAGGCCTTTTTGAAGGAAATTTTATAGGCAGAACATTCTGCTTATCTGCTCTTCAAAGCCTTCCTTGCAGTTGGCTTGTGTGCCCTTCCTCCCTTCGTGCATCATCTGTGGGTGATGACCACGATCAGATGCCCTCTCCCTCCAACCTACCAGGTAACAGACACGTGGCAATGGATAACGAACTCGTGATGGTCGGTTTCAGCCTGCCCACCCTACTTATGGACGAGGTGGTGCCGCTTTTGGCCCTTCACTGCCCTGAAGGATGGCAGGAGGCTGAGGGCGAAACAGACGATGACCAAACCATCATCCTGTATTTTGAACATCCCGTGGACGCAGATGCTCTGCTCAGGGAAGTGACAGCCCGTTGGCCGCAGATCCACCCTGTAACCAATCCTCTCCGCAAGGAACAATGGGCCAGTGCCTGGAAACGCTTTTTCACTCCCATTGAGGTTGGCGACTATTTCCGCGTTCTGCCTCCCTGGGCGTTGGATGAGCAAGACGATCTGCACCCCCTTATCATCAATCCTCAAATGGCCTTTGGTACGGGCCATCATGCCACCACAAGCCTGTGCCTTCATGCCCTTGTCAACCTGTGGCAGCAAGGGCGACTCAAATCAGGACAACGTTTTCTTGATGCTGGAACCGGTTCCGGTATCCTGGGCATTGCCTGCGCCAAACTGGGGCTGGCAGGGTTTGGCTTTGACCTTGATCCCTTGACCCTGGAGAATATCCAGGAAAATCGAATTCTTAATCAGGTCAATCAAGGCTTTACTGCGTTTGTGGGAACCATTGACTCGGTGGCAGCCAATCAGACCTTTGACCTGATTATGGCTAACATCCTGGCCCCTCCACTTATTGCTATGGCCCCTCATGTGGTGAGCCATACCAAACCCGACGGTCTGGTGATGCTTTCAGGCCTGCTGGCAACCCAGATTACAGAGGTTACAGCCGCCTATCGTGCACAAGGACTCGTGGAGCCAGACGTGATCCTTGATGGAGAATGGGCCTGCCTGCTTTTTGGCTGATGGCAGGCTGGTAGCCGTATCACCCCAGCCCTTGGCCGCAATGCCCAAACAAGAATGTATACAGCGTTTCATCTCCTCTACCCTGTAACCGCCTGAGCGGGGTTTCCTGCTTCCAGGCATTGCCTCCATTCCCATGCAACGCAAATCCCGCCTTCTCAATATGTACAGGGCCATGTTTGATGAGCTCGGCCCCAGCCATTGGTGGCCTGGTGAAACGCGATTTGAAATCGCTGTGGGGGCAATACTGACCCAGAACACCAATTGGCAGAATGTTGCCAAGGCTATCAGGAATCTCAAGGATGCCAGATTGCTGAACCCCAAAAGCATGTATGCCCTGGCAATGGAGGATCTTGCCGAATTGATACGGCCCGCTGGATATTTCCGTCTCAAGGCCAAACGCCTGCATCACTTCCTTGTTTTTCTCCGGTCTTCATGTCGCTTTGATATGGAACAGCTCCTGAGCCGTGAGATGGATGACCTGCGTCGTGCCTTACTCGGTGTGAACGGGATCGGCCCGGAAACAGCTGATTCTATCCTGCTTTATGCCTTGGAGAAACCCAGTTTTGTCGTAGATGCTTACACCGCACGGATCTGCCAGCGTCATGGCCTGATCCCCGAAGATATAGCCTATGAAGAGCTGAGGGAGTTTTTTATGGATGTTCTCTCGCCTGATATCCGATTATTTAATGAATTTCATGCTCTTCTTGTCCGTGTTGGCGCAGGGTGGTGTAAAAAAAAGCACCCTCGTTGCTCCTCGTGTCCCCTGGGCTCGTTTCTGCAGGGAGCGGCCTGACATGAGTGTGTTTTCTGCACCTTTGTTCCCCTTGCTGGTCAGGAGCATTCTAACAGGCTTGTTCCTTGGTTCTCTGATCTGGTCATGGCAGCAGCCATGCCTGGCAGCCACGGCCTCGGCCATCAAAAAGGATATTGCCAAAGAACAGGATCGGGCCAAGGCCAGAAAAAAGGCCCTCACGGCCTTATCCGCACGGGAGCGGCGTGTTTTCAAGGATTTGGCCAAGATTGAAGACAATGTTCAAGAGCTTGAATCAACACTTGCACGCCAGCGCAAGGCTCTTACCACCCTGACCAAACGCCAGGAAACCATGCAGGCGCGTTGCCAGGATTCCCTGAACAAACGGGCCATGCTGCGCCGTGAAGCCCAGACCCTTGTACGAACCCTGTGGCCTGTGTTCATCACCAGGCAGATGAACCGTGGCCGTGACCTGGGAACATCCTGGGCCAAGGCCGAACGTGAAGCTACATGGCTTACAGCCTTGTACGAGGAAACTGGCACCAAATTGCTGGCCCTGAAAGATATGGAGCAAAAGACCCAGGAAGACCTGCAAAGGCTTGAACAGGCCAAAGCAGCCAGGCTCAATAAGGTTGCGACCTTGCAGAAGATGCAAGAGGATCTGCTCGGCAAACGGCTGACCTTTCTGCATGAGGTCAAAAAAATCAGATCCCAGGAACTTGATCTGAAGGAACAGCTCAAGACCATTGCCGAGACTATCAAGGCATTGCACTATAACCTGGAAATTCTGGACACCCGTTCCTTTCCCAAACTCAAAGGCCACCTTCCCTGGCCGGCCAAAGGGCGTGTGGTCAAAGGATTTCGCTCTAAGGCAAAACCGCCTCACCGAGGTGTGAGCCTTGCCTTACCCCAAAACCATCCCGTACGTGCGGTATCATGGGGCAAGGTGGTGTATGACGATCAACTGCGCGGATTCGGGCGTGTGATCATCCTCTTTCACGGCAAGGATTATTATTCCCTGTATGCTTTTTTGGCCCAATCCGAGGTACATGTGGGCCAGAAGGTGGAAAAGGGTGAAATCATGGGTAAATGCGGCTATTACCCGCGCATCAAAGGCCATGGCCTTTATTTTGAATTGCGTTTTCGCCAGAAACCCATTAACCCCTCGCAGTGGCTTGAACCGGCGTGATTGTTCCACTGATTAGGCTGGTACAAATCTCAACATTTCAGGATAGTGACTCAAAATATGTTGCCGTTGGCTGTGAAACGTTTATTCGTTTTTATATCAGTTGATTATCTGCCATAATCAAACATATCAACGAGTGTGAACCACCATTCATTTCAGGTTGTACATGTATAGAACTCTTTCGGAGGCATTTGTGCGTATAAGTCATATCATAGGTACTGCCCTTTTGCTGGGTGCCCTGCTTGGTACAACGGGTTCTGGATTGGCCAAGGGTGACCCGTATGAATCCTTACGGCGATTCAGTCAGGTACTGGACATGGTCGAGGAAACCTATGTCCAGGAGATTGAACGTGACACCCTTATCAACGGGGCTATCCAGGGAATGCTCCAGGAGTTGGATCCTCATTCCACCTATATGAGTAAGGAAGATTTTGAGGCAGCTCAGGAAGACCTTTCCGGCAATTTTGGCGGGATCGGTATCCAAATCGGTATCAAGGATAAGCGTCTCACCGTGATTGCCCCCATTGAGGACACACCTGCCTTTAAGGCCGGACTCAAGGCTGGAGACATTATTATTGAAATCGACGGCACATCAGCCCTGGATAGTTCGCTTACCGAGGCGGTGAGCCGTATCCGTGGAGACAAGGGAACACCTGTCACTTTGACCATTCTGCACAAAAACAGCTCCCGACCGGAGAAGGTCACCATTATCCGAGGAACCATCCCTGCCCTGAGCGTAAAAACCCAGGAATTGGAAACAGGCTATCTCTATGTGCGGCTCACTGATTTTAAGGCAAACACCGTCCGTGACCTGCGCAAGGCATTCAACACATACACCAAAAACCACACCCTCAAGGGGGTCGTCCTGGATTTGCGTTCCAATCCAGGAGGTATCCTGAGTCAGGCCGTGGATGTTGCCGATGTGTTTCTCTCAAAGGGCCTTATCGTGTACACCCAGGGACGGGATGGCAGTTCACGGCGGGAGTTCACAGCCCATAACCAGAATTCGGATATTACCTGCCCCCTGGTCGTTCTCATCAATTCCGGTTCTGCATCTGCCTCAGAAATCGTTGCCGGGGCCTTACAAGACCAGAAACGAGCCCTCATCATGGGCGAAACATCCTTTGGCAAGGGTTCGGTCCAGACCATTATCCCTCTGGCTGATGGGTCTGCGGTCAAACTGACCATTGCCTTATATTATACGCCCAACGGCCGCTCCATCCAGGCCGAAGGTATTGTGCCTGATATTGCCTATGCCTTTGTGCCCACCCCTCCCAAAGACAAAGAAGATATCTACCTGAAATTTCGTGAGGAGGATCTGTCAAAGCACCTGGAAAACCCCAACGACAAAGACAGTACAGACACCCCGACCACCTCCTCAGACGAAAAGGAAGAACAGCGCAAAGCAGCAGACATGCTCGCCAGGGATAACCAGCTGCGTATGGCCCTGGAATTTGTCAAACAGCTTCCACGGATCACCCAGATTCACTAATCGTGGTCTACTCGCATCCGTAACGAGCAACCTGCCGGAGACCGTTTGTTGTGGGTCTCCGGCTTTTTTACAGGTTTTTGAGTTCATGGCAGCCAAGAAACGTGCATCCTCCCGCAAAGCAAGTCCCACAAAAAAGGCCCCTTCTACCCACTGGTTTCTGCGGTATCATGTGACCTTGTGGGTCGTGATGATTGCCGTAACCATCCTGACCACCCTTGTGGTTCTCCGCCTTCCCGAATCACCGTCCTCCCAGCCGGTGCTGCACAAGGCACAGAAACAGAAGGAGCATCGGTCACGTGTCAGGCGGTCTGTATCCCGACCCAGTACCACCCATTCCACCAGCCATATGGCCTCGTCCCACAAACGGACATCCCCGCTCCGATCCTATGAGGAAGAAACCGAGACCCTTGAAACACGGATAAAAGAACTTGATCTCGCCCTGGTTCAAACCCTGGTTGTCCACGGCTATGATCCTGTTGGTATTCAGCATGGCAATGTCGAGACCCGAAAAAACAAGGGCCATGCCTACCAGTTCCAGCGTCTTGAACTGGCTATGCCAGGAGATGTGCAGGGGTTTCTCCAGGCACTCCAAAAAAACGTGGCTCTCCTGGTTCAAGGCGGTATGGCGAGCTATGATCAGACAGGCAAACAGGTTGCCCTCAGTCTGGATGGGCTTACAACCCATATCATCCGTTTTACCCAGGGCCGTACATCCGGGAAACAGGCAGCACGCCTTCCCAGGGAAGGCGCGCGTATGGTCATTGTACTGGATGATCTTGGGCGGTCGTTGGAGGCAGGAGAACGTCTGGCCGCCTTGCCGTTTCCAGTCACCTTTTCTGTTATGCCCTACGAACCCCATTCGCGGGAAGTAGCACTCCTTGCTACCCACAAGGGCGAAGAACTCATCCTTCATCTGCCCATGCAGCCTACCAGTTATCCCAAAGCTGATCCTGGCCCAGGGGCCTTGTTCGTGCATATGTCCAGGCAGACGATTTCTGAGATCGTAACCAAGGATATTGCGTGTGTCCCAGGTATTTGTGGTGCGAACAATCACATGGGTTCACGCTTCACCCAGGACGAGCCAGGTATGGATGCCGCCCTTGAGGTTCTTGGCCAGCACGGCCTGTTTTTTCTGGACAGCGTGACAACATCCAGAAGCTGTGGCCAGCAGATGGCAAAAAAGCATCATGTTCCGTATCTGCGCCGGGATGTATTTCTGGATAATGTCAGGGATATCAAGGCTATTGTGTATCAATTACGCAAGGCCCAGGCCCTGGCCCGCAAAAAAGGAACCTGTATTGCTATCGGACATCCCTATCCAGAAACTCTGGCAGCCCTGGCCGAATGGGGCAAGGTGCGTGACCCTGCAATCCGTCTGGTGTGTTTACGTGATCTCTTGCCCTGATACCTGACGACAGAGCGTGTACCCGGTAACCCATGAACCCTTTGCATACATGATTGATCAGGAGACAGGAGGAACACCATGACAGAACGTACGTTTTCCATTGTCAAACCCGATGCTGTTGCACGCGGCCTTCAAGGGGCTATCCTGAAGATGATCCAGGATGTCGGCCTCACTATCGTGGCCATGAAGATGATCCACATGACCAAAGAACAGGCCGAGGGCTTTTATGCCGTACATAAGAGTAGGCCCTTTTTCGACAGTCTGGTTGCTTATATGACGTCCGGCCCCTGTGTGGTTGCTGTGCTTGAGGGCGAAAATGCCATTGCCGCATACCGTGAGGTCATGGGAGCCACCAATCCTGCCGAGGCTGGGGAAGGCACCATTCGCAAAACCTTTGCCCTGGATATTGAAAAAAATGCCTGCCACGGCTCAGATGCTCCAGAGACCGCTGCGCAGGAGATTGCCTATTTTTTCAGCCAGGTTGAGATTGTGGGGTAAGCCATGAAACATCTCGGTATCATTGGAACAGGCAATATGGGCGGGGCCATTGCCCTGGGAGCCAAGGACAGGAACGATATTTCCCTGTACGGTTTTGATCCTTCACAGGATCGCCTTGCATCCCTGCAGGCATCCTGTGGACTGATTCCCTGTGAGCACCTTGAGGTCTTGTGCGAGCGGTCAGACTATCTTCTTCTGGCAGTCAAGCCCCATCTGGTTCCAGAAATCCTTTATGCTCTTCAACCCCATCTGACATCTTCTACCTGCCTTATTTCCATTGCTGCGGGCGTGAGCATGGCACAGCTCAAGACGTGGAGCGGCACTATCTGTCCTGTGATGCGGGTGATGCCCAATACCCCTGCCTTGGTTGGCAAGGGTGTTTTTGCTCTTTGCCTGGAAGATGAGCGTGTGACCGAGGCCCAGAAGGAATTTGTCCAGGATGTATTGAGCCGCATGGGAAGGGTTCATGTCCTTGAAGAGCGGCTCTTTGACGCCTTTACGGCCCTGGTGGGTTCAGGGCCGGCCTATGTCTTGTATGTAATGGAAGGGCTGATTGATGCCGGTGTCTCCCTTGGATTAGGTCGGCACGAGGCCACCGATATGGTTAAAGGACTGTTCAGCGGATCAAGCAAGATGGCGGAAATGACGGACAAACATATTACCCAGCTTAAAGAGATGGTAACCTCACCAGGAGGAACAACCATTGCCGGACTGAACAAGCTGGAACAACAGGCTGTCAAATACGCCTTGTATAAGGGGGTGAAGGCTGCCCATGACCGGAGTAAAAAACTAAGCCGCCCACGGAAGACACGGAAGGACACGGAAAAAAAGGGGAAAAGCATACCTCAATGATAAGGTGTATTAGTTGTAGTAGTTCAGACTTTATCTGACCTATCTGCTTTGGAACCGTCCGGTCACGTCACAACGTATACAATGACACCAAGCTCAAATTTCTATCCAACTAATGCCTTGTTGGTATCCAATCACCAACAAGGCACTATTTTTTCCTGATAGGGATATTTTTCTTCCCATTATTGGTAGAAAAAACAGGGTCAAAGGTGTACATGGCCTTTCCAGAACGAGCATACTGGCAGGTATCCGGCACGTTTTGAGCCAGCCAACAACACCCTACGTCTACAGGAAGGTATCATGCCCAAGAAAAAGCCTTTTGTCCTCAAACGTTTTCTTCCGTACATGGGAGAGAAAAAGGTACTGCTTCCCCTGGCTCTTGCCTGTTCAGGGCTGGCCGCTATCCTCAATGCCATGCCTTTTGTGTTTATCTGGCTGATTATCCGAAGCCTTCTTCTGGCTCCAGAGAGTGTTTCCATGCACCAGATTGCCCCCTATGCCTGGGGCATGGGCATCACTGTCGTGGCAGGCATCATCCTCTATTTTCTGGCCCTTACCCTGTCTCATCTGGCTGCCTTTCGAGTGGAAGTGGGACTCCAAAAAATCGGCATGGCAAAAATTCTCGCCATGCCCCTGGGATTTTTCGATACCGTGGAAAGCGGTACAATCCGAAAAGTTGTCAATGACAGTGCAGGCACAACCCATTCCTTTCTGGCCCATCAGCTTCCTGATCTTGCGGCATCGGTTGTGACCCCCATCACCCTTCTGGTCATGGTTATATCTGTCAACTGGAAGGTCGGGCTGATTTCCCTCATTCCTGTTGCTCTGGGCTTCCTGGTTTTTGCCACCATGATGACCACCCGTGGCAAACAATTTATGGAGCTTTATTTCACATCCCTTGAAGAGATGAGCAACGAGGCTATTGAGTATGTTCGGGGCATACCTGTGGTCAAAACCTTTGGGCAGACCGTATTCTCTTTTACCCGTTTTTACGACAGCATTGTCCGATATAAGGACTATGTTTCCCAATACACCATGCTCTGGAAATACAAGATGAGTTTTTTCACTGTGGTGCTGCATACCACGGCCTTTTTTCTGATTCCAGCGGCCCTGCTCCTCCTGGCCCACGGACACAACTTGGCGTTAGTGCTGACAGATTTCATCTTTTACCTCGTCATCGCCCCCAATTTCATGACCATCATCATGAAATCAGCCTATTTCAGACAAAACGCCTATATTGCTGAACAGGCCCTGGATCGGATTGATGCCTTGCTCGACTACCAGCCCCTTGTCTGGAAGGACACCACGACCCAGGCCATCTCTTCCTATGAACTGGAGTTTACCAACGTCTGTTTCCGCTATGCAGGAGCGGACACAAACGCTGTGGACGGCATCAGTTTCAAGGTAAAGCCCGGAGAAACCGTGGCTCTTGTGGGACCTTCAGGCAGCGGCAAGACCACCCTGGCCCGTCTGGGGGCAAGATTCTGGGACGTGGACTCAGGCAGTGTGCGTATTGGCGGTGTTGATGTCAGAAACATATCTCAAGAAGAACTCATGGCCACCATTTCCTTTGTGTTCCAAAACACTCGGCTTTTCAGTAAGAGTATTCGGGACAATATTCTTATGGGCAATGAAAATGCCTCGGAACACGAACTGCAAAGGGCCATTAAGCTCTCCCAATCCTCTGAGATTATTGATCGTCTTCCCCAGGGAGTTGATACCGCGCTTGGTACCAGGGGGACCTATCTTTCCGGTGGTGAGCAGCAGCGGATTTCCCTGGCGCGGGCTATCATCAAAAACGCGCCCATTGTCTTGCTTGATGAGGCCACGGCCTTTGCAGATCCTGAAAATGAAGAGCAGATTATGCAGGCCCTTAGGGAGCTGAGTCAGGGAAAAACGACCCTGATGATTGCCCACAGGCTGACCAGTGTCCAACATGCCGACACCATTCTGGTTATCTGTGAGGGAAAAATTGCCGAACAGGGTACCCATGAGGAGCTCATGGCCCGCAGCGGCATATATGCCCGTATGTATAGGGAATATCAGGAATCAATAAGCTGGGAACTTGGTTCAGGGCATAGCAAGAATGAAGGAGGTGCCTCATGAAAACATATTTTCAACGAACATTCGCGTTAAGCGACCAGGGAGTGAACGATTTTATTACAAGCATTATCTGGTCAGCCCTGCTGAATATTTCCTCTATGTTTCCAGCCATGCTGGCGTTTTATTTCATTCGTGAGGCCATTTTCTCTCTTGAACAAGGTGTGGGCATGGACAGCAACATGGTTGTCTATAGTCTGGCGGCCCTTATTCTTGCGGTTATCATGTATTGTATCGCAGTAAAACAATATGATTGTTGCTTTTCCAAAACCTATGAAGAAAGCGCCAGAATGCGTATTTCTTTGGCGGAAAAACTCAGAAAACTGCCTCTGGCCTTTTTCGGGAAACGGGACATTGCGGATTTAAGTTCCACTATCATGGAAGATGCTACTCAAATTGAGCAATTGTTTTCCCACGCTGTCCCTCAGATGTATGCCTCTGGTATCAGTATCCTTTTTTTTACTGTGGGACTTATCTTGTTTCACTGGCAGATGGCCCTGGCCATGCTGTGGGTGGTTCCGGTGGCAGCCTGTATCTTTTTTGGGTCCAAACAAGCCCAGAACAAAGCCCATACAGAAATGCTTGGCGATAGATTGAAGATTGCTGACACCCTGCAGGAAGGACTGGACTGTATGGGTGAAATCAAGGCCTACCACTATGAAAAGCCCTATTCACACCGCTTAAATGCCTTGCTGGATACCTATGAACAAGGGTTGATACGAAACGAATTGTTGTTGGGTGCATTGCTCAATTCCGCTCTTATTCCCTTAAAATTAGGCCTGGTCAGCGTTGCCCTTGCCGGTGCCTGGATGTTTTCACAAGGTATGGTAGACCTGTTTACCTACATCGTGTTCTTGATTGTTGCCGCCAATATCTACAACCCCGTTGTTGCTGTATTTGAAAACATAGCCCTTCTTCTCTACCTGAACGTCAGGATTTCCCGAAAAAAAGCAATGGATGCCATGCCCGTCCAGCAGGGCAAAACAGCCTTCTCGCCTACCCATTTTGATATAACGTTCAAGGATGTGGTCTTTTCTTATGACGGCAAGACCCCGACCCTAAACGGCATCTCTTTTACGGCCAAACAGGGTGAGGTCACAGCCCTGGTAGGTCCGTCCGGGGGCGGTAAGAGCACCACCGCACAGCTTGCTGCCAGGTTTTGGGACACCGCCCAGGGCACCATCACCCTGGGCGGTGAGGATATTTCACAGATCGACCCGGAAACCCTGCTGACGTATTATGCCATTGTCTTCCAGGACGTAACCCTGTTTCATTTCAGCGTCATGGAAAACATCCGCATTGGGAAAAAAGACGCCACGGATGAAGAGGTGATGCGTGCAGCCCGTCTTGCCCAATGCCAGGAATTTGTGGAGAAACTTCCCCAAGGCTATGATACCCTGATCGGCGAAAATGGCGAACGATTGTCCGGTGGCGAACGCCAGCGCATCTCCATTGCCAGGGCCATCTTAAAGGATGCCCCCATTATCCTGCTTGATGAAGCAACGGCCTCCCTTGATGCGGAAAACGAGACAAAGATCCAAAAGGCCCTTTCCGAACTGATAAAGGACAAGACGGTTCTCATCATTGCTCACCGCATGAGAACCGTCAGAAATGTTGATACCGTTGTGGTGATTGAGCAGGGAAAAATCGTGGAAAGCGGCCGCCCCAATGAATTACTGCAATCCGGTGGGTATTTTGCCGCTATGAATGACAGATAATGGAACGTGTTTTTGCTGACAGGCTTTTGGGAGCCCGGATCGGAGATTATCCCTGCTGCATCTCGCTCATAAGGGCCTTTAACTCCTGTGTCTGTTGAGAGAGTTCCATAACGGCCTGGGCAGCTTCCTGCATAGCCAAGGAAGTTTCACTGGAGAGGGTGTTCACCTCGGTAACAGAACGGTTGATTTCTTCGCTGGTTGCAGATTGTTCCTCGCTAGCCGTGGCAATGGCACGTACCTGATCGGCGTTTTCATCCACCAGCTTGACGATTTCTGCCAACGCATCTGACGCTCCCTGGGCCTTGACAGAAAGCTCTTCAATAATCTCTCCGGTTCTATCCACCTGACGGGTGCTTTTGGTTGCGCTTTCCTGAATCTGGCTGATGGCTTTGGAGACATCTGCTGTGGAGGACATGGTCTTCTCGGCCAGCTTGCGGACTTCATCAGCCACAACAGCAAAGCCTCGTCCAGCTTCTCCGGCACGGGCGGCCTCAATGGCAGCGTTTAAGGCCAGCAGGTTCGTCTGGTCGGCTATATCCGAAATGACCCCCATAATCTGAGAGATGGAACCAGCGTATTCATCCAGTTCCGTCATGTCAGCTTTCAGGATGCGAGCCTGATCCTGAAGCTTCATCATGCTTTGGGTGGACTCTTCTACTGCCTTGGCTCCCATTTGCGCCTTTTCTCTGGCCTTGCCGGATAATTCAGACGCCTGTCCCGCATTGCGAGCAACCTCCAGCACCGCTCCGTTCATTTCCTCCATAGCTGTGGCAGTCTCTGCAACACGAGTTCTCTGCTGCTCTGCCCCCCGGCTGGAGTGCTCAATTTGGGTGGAAAGTTCCTCGGACGCACTGGAAACAACGGAGACAATGTCTTCTAAGTGTTCAGCCATCTGTAACAAGCCTTGTTGTTTGATCTGTTCCGCTTTCTGTGCTTCTTCCGCTTTCTTCATGGCCGCTTGCGCCCGAAACGACTCTTTTTCAGCCTCCTGTGTTTTTACTTCGGCCCTGTTCATATTATGCCGCAGAAAAGCAACCATGTCGTGCAAAGAGGTACGAAGAAGGCCCAATTCTCCAGTAAAATTTCCCCCGATTTCCACCTCATAATTGCCTTGAGTAATTTCACGGGCAGTTTTTGCCAGAATAAGGACAGGAGTAATAACAATACGCTTCAGCATCCATGCAGAACAAAAAGCGAGTATGCCTACTCCCACAATGGTCACGATAAGAACGAGCATGTTTTTATGGCGTATTGCATTTATCTGTTCATAGAGTTCACTGTCAGGAACTAAAACGCCTACAATGAGTCCCTCATTCATTTTTTTCCCAAACGATGTATAGGATTTATCGTGAATAGTTGTCTGAGCGATAAGCATCTTTCCTGTTTGGTCAAAAACAACATCTTGTGACCAGGGCATAGCATCCCAATTTTGATGCACAAGGCTGGAGTCTGAAGGAAAGGCAATAATTTTGTGTTCGATTTTATCAATAGCGAAAGGCATAGAAGATGGTGTTACGGCCATTGTTTGTATCTTTTCAGATACCCCTTTAAGACTCAAATCAACAGTAGAAACCCCAGAGATACGACCTTTATGGTCGTATAGTATGCCACTGGCTGTAATCATGGGGATACCTGAATCTATGTCTGTATAGGCTGGCGTCCAGTAAACTCGATGGACACGTCTTTGAGAAAGATCCCACCCTTTGGGCACGGCTGCCAGGTACCATTCTTCCTCTGTGAAATCGCCATCATTTATATCACTGAAGTTGATCCTGCCTTCTGAACGATACGCATACGGCGTATAAAATTCGATGCCTGGTATGACAGGAACCCGATAACAAAGAGCGCATCCAGTAATACCTTCTTGAGGATCAATATGATTCAGTAGTCCTGTCAAATTTTTTTGAATATCTTCTCTGGAAGGAATTTTTTTTGCCTGTTTTAAAGCAAGGATAAGATCACCTTCCTCAGCCAGAATAAGAGCCTGTCTTTTGACGATTTTCAACGATCCTTCTATATCATTTATTTTACGTTCTACTTCAATCTGAATATTTTTTTGAGAAAAAGAGTATAACAGTTCCGTTATATCTTGCAACATACCTTCTAAAACAAATATACTTATAAATAATGACAAACAAATTAAAAATATTATACCCAATATTTGCCATTTGATAGAAATATTCATTTATTTTCTCCTTTATATTTCTTGTACATCAACATTCCTATGACCTCATGTCTTGCAAACCACAGGCAGAACCAAATTCTCCCACCTTGAATCGGTAAAAGAATGTGGAACTTTTGTACTCGAGAAAACGGGATCAACTGATTGAAAAAAAGAACCAGTACAGGAAGATTCGGACAACAATCTGAAAAATGCGGGGGGGGTTAAGTAAAATACCGTTACTTTACCAAACACATACAAACGGCCACAATCATCGAACATAACAGGTCGCCATTTGATCATGTTATACACGGATTACATACTTTCAGCGTTATACATGTCACAAACAGTCTGACGACAGGGATGTAACCATCCAGCAACAACATAACGATATAACGATGTGTTGGTTCCAGGTAACAGGCTGTTTTTTCTCAAACAATATGGGGGATCGACCCTACAAGTTCTGCCCGTAGCTCAACATTCTTTTTCATGTCAACCTCCAATATGGTTGTCACGCATACCCACATACCTGCGAAACAGGGAAGAGGATCTGGGAAAGCGGTCTCGCCTTTGACCTTTCTGACCTGGTTTTCCAGGACGATCTGAAACTTGGTATCAGTGGCATTGAGGGGGGCCGGACAGGGACGTTGTATTCTTGCGTCTGCGCTGGTGTTTTTAAGGCAACTGACCACACACCAAGAGGCCGTGCTTGCCACAAGCACGGCCTCTTGGTGTAGACAGCATTTTCAACCGTTACCAGGCTTTCTCAATCCATTGTCTCACGATCCAGAGAGGTGCGGCCCAGGAACAAAATCTGTCTCCTGGCCCTGGGTCATGGCGACCAGTGCCCTGACTATAGCCAGGGCGCAGGAAATCCCTCCGCACGTCCCTCCATTGACAATGGAGGTAAGATCGCTTTGGGCGAGATATGTTTTGGCCGCACGGGCCAGCGTAAATCCGGGAGCCAGGCCGATCACCAGGGCCGGTTCTCCTGCTGTATCCACCACGGTGTTAATAAGCGTGGCCTGGGAACCAATAACAATAACCGAACCTGCCATATGCTCTGTTAAAAAGTCCTGTGCCTGACAGGATGACGGGATACATACAGCCTTGAACCCCAGGGCGGTAAGCCCTGCTGCCAACTCACAAGTGTCACAGAGAAGGGGCTTGCCAGCAGCGATCCCCTGGGCAAAGGCACGTTCCACGGGACCATAACGGTGTATATCAGCGGCCAGGGCTAGATCGCCCGTGGCCAGGGCCAAGGCCCTGAAAAGAGGAAAGTGACCAGCAGGTTGATCCGTGGTGGCAAAATGCCAGTTCATAATTTCCTCATCATCTGTCATAGATCTGTCAGTACCCTCGTTTTCCTGAACATAGCTTTCAAGTCTGCTCACCATGGCCGCCTCAAGGAGGGGTTCATCTTTCATGGATTCCAGGAGATCAAAGCGGATCTGGGGAAAGGCATCCCCCAACTTTTGGACGACTTCAGGGAGTTCATCAGCTATATGTCTACCACTGAGGAGGAAATACGGAAAGATGATGATCCTGGTGATGTTTTCCCCGGCCAGCTCTGTAACCCGCTCGTTCAAGGTCGGCGACCCACAGGAAAAACACGCAGGCACAACACGGACTGGGGCGAGTCTGCGGCCGATTCTGGCCACCAGGTCGAAAAAACATTGGGAAGCCTCCTGCCTCCGCGTCCCATGTCCGAGGATAATCACTGCGCAACACGTATTCATACGCTACCTTTGTTATCTGTTTGTTATGAATCCAGTCTTTCTGCCTGGCCTTTCCTCATGCCGTCAAGGGTGAAACAACCTTTGCATACCCTTGTTTCTCAAAACATATCCTTTCAAGAAGGATGATGAGCACCTCTGCTGTGCTTCAGTAACTATTTGAAATTATATTTATAATTCTTTATACATAGATTTGACCGTCGCAAAGGTTGAAATCGTGATCATTTTCTCTCCACCTATTGCGATTTTTTCCTTTCCGTGGCATTTTCCTCCAGCAATGTGGCCCGTAGCGGCATGCGTGAAGCATGGAGACAGACAATGACAATTGAACTGCCTGGGTATGCAAGTTATTACCATGCTGTTACAATCATAATGCGTGTTCCCAATGAATTGCCCTGTGTCGAACACGTAGTTCCTAAAGGAGGAGAATATGGCAGACGCAGCACTCAAAGTGGGGGCAGAACCCAAGATCACCTTTATAGACAAGGTGAAAGAGATTGTTCCTGAAGGCGGGAATCTGAATCTCTGTCTTACCTGTGGAGCCTGTTCTGCAGGGTGTCCCGCCTCTGGTCTTGAGGGAATGGACCCAAGAAAATTTTTGCGCATGGCTGCCCTGGGTTTGGATGAGGAAGTGACCTCAACGCCCTGGGTTTGGATGTGTACGCAATGTATGCGTTGTGTCCATGCCTGTCCCATGAACATCAACATCCCCCAGCTTGTTTTTTATGCTCGTCAGTCCTGGCCCAGAGAGGAACGCCCCAAGGGCATTTTGGGTTCTTGTGACTTTGCGTTGAAAACAGATGGCAACAGTGCCATGGGTGCCAATTCTGACGACTTCCGGTTCGTTGTAGAAGACGTGCTCGAAGAAGTCCAGGAAGCCCAGCCCCAGTTCAAAGACATGGTGGCCCCCATTGACAAGGAAGGTGCTTATTTCTTCTTCAACCAAAATTCACGCGAACCCGTGACTGAACCCGAAGAAATGATCCCTTCCTGGAAAATTTTCCACACAGTGGGCGCCGACTGGACCTATAGCTCCAAGGGTTGGGCCGGAGAAAACTACTGTATGTTTCTTGCCGACGACGATGCCTGGGAGCAGGTCGTACGGAATAAAGTCAAAGCCTGTGAAGATTTGGGATGTAAGGTGTATCTCAATACCGAGTGAGGCCATGAATTTTATGCACTCCGGGCTGGAATGCAAAAATATGGTATCACCCCCAAGTTCGAACTCAAGTCCATCATTGAATACTATGCCAAGTGGATTCGGGAGGGTAAGCTCCCCGTCAACTCCGATTGGAACAAGGATCTTAAGGTCACCTTCACGGTACAGGATCCCTGTCAACTCGTCCGTAAGGGCCTGGGCGATCCCATTGCCGAAGATCTCCGATTCGTTGTTGAGTCAGTTGTGGGCAAGTCCAATTTTATTGATATGTACCCCAACAAGTCTAATAATTTCTGTTGTGGCGGCGGAGGTGGTTCTCAGCAGACGGATTACAAAGAGCAGCGTGCTGTTTTTGGCAAGGTGAAAACCGATCAAATCATGGCTACGAAGGCAGATTATTGTATTGCCCCCTGCCATAATTGCCACTCCCAGATTCACTTTCTTCATGATTATTTTGAAGGTACATGGCACACTGTCCATTTGTGGACCCTTATCTGCCTTTCTCTGGGTATCCTTGGCCCTGAAGAAAGAGAATACCTCGGCCCCAAACTGAAAAACGTGGGCCTGTAAGACAATAGGAAACATCCCCCCTCATACGCACAAAGACCTGTCCGGGTTTCCCGGACAGGTCTTTGTTTCTCGCAGATCAGCATAAGCAACCCGTCTGCGTTGGGAATGAATTTGTTCTACTTACTGCGCATGTTCATGGGAATGCTCGTGTGCATGGCTATGCCCATGAGCATGGGAACCATGCTCTCCATAGAACACGGCCTCGCCCGTCTCTGGATCGTGATAATGATCTGAAGAACCGTGGTCATGGGTATGGTCCTTGATAAACGTAGCGTACTTGGATGGCTTGCGTGTGCCGCATCCACAATTTCCGCACATGGTTTCCTCCTGGAGTTCTCCCTGGCGTTTGTTCGGGTCTATGGACTGCCGCCCATCGGCAGTGATCGTATCCCGTCAGGCTTAATCGGATGGTCGAACAACCGCTCAGGTTATTGCAAGGACTTCTTCTTACTCCTGGAATGGACAAAAAGGCAAGACCCGTTGTGCCGTTTCTCATATCTGAAACTTGCAACCGCCTCCATTCCTGCTTAGGACGGTATGCCTTAAGAAATGCCGTGGTTTCCCTTCCTTACTGATTACCTCTGGCATCAACCCTGTAACCATTTTGCATCGTAAACCCATTATGCACGACCAACCTTTCAGGCATCTTCCGCCCGACTTTGACCTGGCTTCCTATGAATATTCCCTTGATCCTTCCCGCATTGCCCAGACTCCGGCTGACCAGCGTGAAGATGCCAAGCTCCTGATCCTTGACCGCTCGCACGCTGGACACCAGGTCAGCAGATTTTCTTCTCTGGCCGACTATCTCCCAGAACATGCCCTCGTTGTCGCGAATAACACCAAAGTGCTGCCTGCGCGACTTCTGGGCCGTAAGGAGTCCGGCGGCAAGGCAGAGTTCCTCCTCCTCACCCCTCTTGTACTCATTCGGGAAGTTCCGTGCCATGATGGATGGGCACAGGCAGAGGTTCAAGGACTTCTCAGGGCCTCCAAGTCCCCTAAGGCGGGCAGCAGGATTCATTTCAACAAGGAACTCTTTCTGACGGTTATACGTCGTGGAGACTTTGGCCAGGCAAGGGTTACCCTCCACTGGCGAGGAGACTTAACAGAACATTTTGTCACCCAGGGGCATATCCCCCTGCCTCCCTACATCCGTCGGGAAGATCACGAAGAGGATCGTAAGCGGTATCAGACCATCTTTGCCCGTGAGGATAAACTTGGCTCTGTGGCCGCACCCACGGCAGGGCTCCACGTCACCCCTGGTGTGCGGGAAGCCCTGGCTCGAAAAGCCATCACCTGGGAAGAGATTACTCTCTATGTAGGGTATGGCACCTTTTCTCCCCTTCGCTGTCAGGATATTCGTCAGCACACCATGCATGCTGAATATATCGAAGTCTCTGCCGAAACCGCAGCAGCCATTGCCAGGGCCAAGGCTGAGGGCCGTCCTGTTGTGGCCCTGGGAACCACCACCGTCAGAACCCTGGAATCCGTGGCTGCCAAGACCGGCGGGATCAAAGCCTTTGCCGGGTGGACAGATCTGTTCATCACCCCAGGCTATCCCTTTCAGGTGATTGATCATTTAATCACAAACTTTCACTTACCGGGTTCATCTCTTATCGTCCTTGTTTCCGCCCTGGCAGGCAGGGAAAGGATCAAGGATGCCTACGCCTTTGCCCTTGACCATGACTTCCGGTTTTTTTCCTATGGCGATGCCATGCTGATCCTGTAAGCCGTTTCTATCTCTTCGATGTTGACTGCTTAGCTATCTTGCTTCCATGCTTTGCCTTTTTTTACGCAACCCAAACCACCAAACGAGGATTTCCATGTCCAGAATCGTGATCCAGGAAGATCGGTGCAAGGGGTGCCTGCTCTGTACCCAGGTCTGTCCCACCGGCATCATTGCCGAGTCGAACCGTTTCAACCAACAGGGTTATAAGGTTGCCGGTGTTTCTGAAGACAAGATGGACCTTTGTAAAGGGTGTGCCTTTTGTGCTGAAATCTGTCCTGATTATGCCATCACCGTGTTTCGGACCAGACGAACTTCTCCCGCCAAAGGAGACGCCTTATGACCTGTAAGACACCCAAACGAATCTTTGTCAAAGGCAATGAAGCCATTGCCAGGGGTGCCCTGGCAGCCGGGTGTACCTGCTATTTTGGCTATCCCATCACCCCGCAAAATGACATCCCGGAATTTATGTCCAAGGCCATCCGCGAGCGTAACGGCCAATTTGTCCAGGCTGAAAGCGAAATCGCAGCCGCCAATATGGTGCTTGGAGCTACGGCCTGTGGCGTGAGGGCCATGACCTCTTCGTCCAGCCCAGGGATCTCCCTCAAGCAGGAGGCCATTTCTTATATGGCCGGAAGCGAACTCCCTGGTGTCATTGTCAATATGGTGCGAGGCGGGCCAGGACTTGGTGATATCGGCCCATCCCAGGGCGACTATTTCCAGTCCACGCGGGGAGGAGGCCACGGCGATTACCGCCTGCTTGTCCTTGCTCCGGCCTCAGGACAAGAGGCCTATGACCTGACCATCAAGGCCTTTGACCTGGCCTTCAAATACCGTAATCCCGTTATGATCCTGGGCGATGCCATCTTAGGTCAGATGAAAGAGCCTATTGTGCCCTGGATACCAGACAACCTTGACCCGGACGAGGCAGCAAACTGGCGTCTGGACGGCGCGGCCAACCGGCCTCCTCGTCTCCATAAATCCCTGTTTCTCCAGGAAGGAGAGCTGGCCGGCCAAAACCTCAAGCTCCAGGCCAAATACAAGGCCATGGACGCCGAGATTGACTATGAATCCTTTCTTGTGGACGACGCCGACCTTGTTGTTGTGGCCTTTGGATCTATTGGACGGATTGTGAAGTCCTCCATCCGCACCCTTCGTTCCCGCGGCAAACGGGTAGGGCTTATTCGGCCCATTACTGTGTATCCCTTTCCTTCTGCGATTCTTCACGACCTGGCCAACCAGGGCAAACGATTTCTCACGGTGGAGCACAACATGGGGCAGATGGTTGAGGATGTGCGCCTGGCCATCCGCACCTTTGCAGATTCCGCGTTTCACGGCTGTCTGCCAGGCAACCTGCCCACACCGGATGATTTTGAAGAACCCATTCTCAAGGCATTGGAGGGATAACATGGAAGAACGACTCGTCTATAGCCGTCCCGACGTGGTTGCCGACCGGGCCACTCATTATTGTCCAGGATGCCAGCACGGTATCATCCACAAATTAGTGGCTGAAGCCCTCATTGATCTGGACGTAGTGGAGAAGACCATCTGTATCGGCTCCATTGGCTGTTCGGTGTTTATCTACAACTACCTGAATCTGGATACAGTGGAGGCACCTCACGGACGTGCCCCAGCGGTTGCCACGGGAGTCAAACGGGCACGACCTGACAGGTTCGTATTCTCCTACCAGGGAGACGGTGACCTGGCCTCTATCGGCATGGCTGAAATCATGCACTGTGCCAACCGAGGTGAAAACGTGTCCGTAGTGTTTGTCAATAACACGGTGTACGGGATGACCGGCGGCCAGATGGCCCCCACTACGCTCCTTGGCCAAAAGGCCACCACCTGTCCTTCAGGAAGATGTGAAGAACTCGAAGGACAGCCTATTAAAATGGCTGAAATCATTGGTGGACTTGGGGCCACAGCCTATTCTGCCCGTGTTGCCGTGGATAGTGTTAAGCACCTGAAGGTGGCCAAAAAGGCCCTGCGCAAGGCCTTTGCCTGCCAGAAGGAGTGCAGGGGATTTGGGTTTGTGGAAATTTTAGCCACCTGCCCCACGAACTGGAAAATGACTCCCATCCAAGCGAACGAACGGATCGCCAGGGAAATGATCCCCTATTTTCCGCTGGGAACCTTCAAAGACACGACAGGGGAGGGGCAATGACCATTTACAATGACGTGGTGATCGCAGGATTCGGCGGCCAGGGGGTTATGCTCATCGGCAACCTGCTGGCCTATGCGGCTATGGAAGCAGGATTGAATGTTACCTATATGCCGGTTTACGGGCCAGAGATGCGCGGGGGAACCGCCAACTGCGCAGTGGTCATTTCCGATGACGATATAGGCTCACCCATCATTCACAGCCCCATCAGCCTGATCATTATGAACCGCCCTTCCCTGGACAAATTCCAGCCTCGGATGCAGGATGACGGGATCATGATCGTCAACACCTCCCTGGTGGATGCTGAACTCGCTGATACGAAAAGGATCAGGGCATATAGTGTTCCCTGTAACGAGATTGCCAATGAACTTGGCAATGTTCGTATGGCCAACATGGTCGCAGCCGGTGCCTATGCTCAGGCAACAGGGGTTCTGACCATAGAACAGGTACAAACCTGTCTGGATCAGGTTATTTCTCCCCATTACGCCCATCTCATCCCTTCCAACAGCAAGGCCATTGCCGCTGGTGCAGCCCATGTGGACGAACACGGGAGCTTATAAAACAGACAAACGCCGGTTCCGACAAGGAACCGGCGTTTTTTTATTGGCAAGGCTGACGCACGAGGATCATCACCAATGGACATCTACGGCATCCTGGGACATCCAACCAAGCATAGCTTGAGTCCAACGATTCATAATTGGGGGTTTGCCACCAAGGGACTCGCAAAAACCTATCGTCACTTTGACATTGCCCCGGATAAGCTGGATATATTTATGACCAGTGTTCGTAACCTGCCCATCCAGGGGTTAAGCGTTACCATTCCCCATAAGGAAACCATCCTGCCGTTTATGGATAGTCTAACTCCCACGGCCCACAGTATCGGTGCAGTCAACACAGTGATCAAAACCCGTGATGGCAGGCTGGTGGGAGACAATACCGATGTGACCGGCTTTGTGACTCCTCTCCTTCAGCAGGGCCTGCGACCCGCAACCGCCTTGGTTCTGGGCGCAGGTGGGGCAGCACGAGCCGTTCTGCACGGTCTCCACGAACTTGGAACAACCACCTTTGTATCCTGTCGCAACCAGGAGGCTGGAGAACGGCTGGCCGACACAAAAAAAGGCACAACCTTTGTTCCCTGGGAAAAGAGATCCGAAATCCATGCTCATTTGCTGGTGAATACCACACCGCTTGGCATGAACGGCTCCTTATGCGACCAGTCTCCCTGGCCCTTTGCCCTGTCCGGCTATCAGGTCTGTTACGATCTTGTTTACACCCCTCGCATGACCGCCTTGCTTGTCCAGGCCAGGAATCAGGGGATACCTATTCTTTCCGGCTTGGAGATGTTCATCCACCAGGCTGCGGCCCAGTTCAGGCTCTGGACAGGTCAGTCCATTGACATTCCCCAGGCCCTTGTCGTGGCCGCCTCCGGCCTCTGACTTTTTACCAGACAGAAGAAGGCCCTCTGCCACCCAGGTGATCCAATCAGCCCCTTTGTTATTGATCCACATACACCTTGATCCGATCACCGGGCCGCAGAATAGAGCGTTTGTTCAGATTGTTCCAGGCGTAGAGATCTCTTGTGGTCACGCCAAACCTGCGGGCAATAGACCAGAGGTTATCCCCTTTACGGACATGATACCGGACCAATTGCCGAAACTCCTTGTCTGCCTTTTTTCGGGCTAATTTGGTAGAGGTGCCCGATGCGTCAGGGATATAAAGTTTCTGCCCAATGCGCAGATGCCGACCTGTACGCAGGCCATTGGCATGGAGCAGAGTCTTGGAAGAGGTGCCAAACCGCTTGGCAATGGCCCAGATGGAATCTCCTTCCTGCACGGTATAGTTAGCCCGTTTTTTGGCCAAGGCTTGCGTATTGGCCAGGGTTGACGCCGTGATGATTCTGTCTCCCTTGCCTGGGATCAGGATCCGCTGACCTGGCCGCAAAAGGTTCTTCTTATGCCCATTGACCCGTTTGAGTACCTTGATGGGTATCCCTGAACGACGGGCTATACGCCACCAGGAATCTCCTTTGCGCACACGATATTGCTTATAGCCTGCATAGGGACGGGCATGCGGTGATTGGAGATACTCCTTGGCCAGGGCCCTTTGCTGCACAGGCAGATAGACTGCACACGTCTTGCTCGGCGGGGAAACCTGCCTGCGGAAGGCTGGGTTGAGCCTGCGAAATTCCTTCCAGGAGAGACCGGAATGCGAGGCAAGGGCCAGGAGATCAGTGCCCCCCTTGACGGACAAGGGCTCATTGTTCAGCCGTGCCTGCCAATCAATGGGCTCAAACCCCAGGGTTTCGAGGTTGCGAACAATTTTGAGAATCGCAATAAATTTGGGCACATAGTTACGGGTCTCACGTTTGAGGTATCTATGGCTCTTGGCCAGATCAAAAAAATTGTCATATCCTGTGGTACGCAGGGCACGGCGGATCTTCCCTTCTCCGGCATTGTAGGCAGCCAGGGCCAGATACCAATCATTGAAATCATTATGGAGTTTTTTCAGATACTTGATAGCGGCCTGGGTGGCCAAAAAAGGATTACGGCGTTCGTCCAGCCACCAATCCACCTGCAAGCCATAGAGCCGACCCGTGGATGGCATAAACTGCCACATACCGGCTGCCCCGGCCCGTGAATAGGCCCACGGGTTGAACCCGCTCTCAGCAAAGGGTAAAAAGATGAGATCCTGGGGAAGCCCCTGCTTCTTGAATTCGTCCCGCAGATACGGCAAATACGGCTGTGCCCGTTTGAGCCAGCGGGCAAAGGTTGTTCTATGTTTGTGGGCGTAAAACCGGAAATAGCGTTGGACTTCTTCTGTGTCCTTGAGGTCAAGATCAAAATGGATATCCGGTTCGCTGCTCAGGGCGGTCTTTTCTTGGGGCGTCAACGGGGTTGAAGCGTCAACAAGAGGTGTCTCCCTGGTGTCGATCTCTTCTGCCAGGGCCGTTTCCTCACCATCTGGAAGGGCCACTCTGTCCTCAGATGCTGGCCGTTCAACAATCAGGGAAGATACCTGTAACGAGGCATTATCTTCCACAACTCTGGGAGCGGGTTCCTGATGAGCCACTCTCTGGGCAGCAGGAACACACGCCACACAAAGCACCCATACCACACAACAATACCATAGACGATACAACACACATACCTCGTGGATAACAAACGTGTTCAACCTGAAAATTCCAGAAAACGCCACCTTGCTTCATCTGCAGGATGTGACAAAACTCTTGTCGGCTAGCGTAAAGCTTCAGGAATAGCAATACAGATTCGATCAGCCTCAAACCACGCCATGCCCCTTGGGGCCATGTTCGTTTATCAAAAGACAGGAAATCATATGTACCAGGATGACACAAAGCATCTCATCATAGGAAGAAAACCCGTACTGGAATTGTTGCAGACAAACCCTGAAAACATAGAAACGGTCTATCTATTACAACGGCCAGGCAGGGATCTCTCTACCATCATGAACTACTGCAGGAACCAGCATATCAAATACAAACGTCTGCCCGCCGATAAACTGCACCGTATATTTCCAGGCAATCATCAGGGGGTCATAGCTCGTATTATGACGAAGGGTTTTTCGCCTCTGGATGAACTCATAGCAGCGACCCTTACCCAGCCCTTTCCCCTTATTCTGGCCCTGGATCAGGTTCAGGATCCTGGCAATCTCGGTACCTTGAGCCGAACCCTGTACGCCTTGGGGGGCGGAGGTATCATCTTTCCCAGGGATCGTTCTGCCTTTCCTGGACCAGCAGCCTCCAGGGCCTCTGCCGGGGCCCTGGAACGCATCCGTCTGACACAGGTCACCAATCTTTCACGGGCCCTTACAACCTGCTCACAAGCAGGTATGTTCATCTATGGCGCTGGTTTGGGAGAAAGGGCGGAAAACCTCTTCACTGCCAAGCTGTACGGGCCTGCCGTGCTGGTACTTGGTAATGAGGAAAAAGGGATTCGTCACGGGGTGCTCAAGCGTTGCGATACGATTGTGACCATACCGATGGCCAACACCTTTGATTCCCTGAACGTGGCCCAGGCTGGGGCCATGATCATGGGACAATTCTTGCGCAGCCTCTACCAAACTTGATCAGGCACGCTCCCCTTCCATGAGCGTGTCGCCGTATGGGTGCGAGCATGGCCAGGCTTAGAGAATAAACGGGAAAGAAGTGAATGGCAGATCAAATCTGAAAAAAAGGGAGGCTGACAAGGGATGAAATGGTTTATTTGATATATTGGGGAAAATTAAGAAAAAGATCCCGTGTAAAGTTAATCATTTTGTCCATGATCCAGGGAAAGGCCAGAAGCAGGGCAAGAAACACTGCCAGAATCTTGGGAACAAAGGTCAGAGTCATTTCCTGGATCTGGGTTGCCGCCTGGATAATACTCACCACAACCCCTACCACAAGGCCGACCCCCAGCATGGGCATGGCAATAGACAGGGTCACCTCAATGGACTGTCTGGCAAAACCGATGACAAATTCCGGTGTCATATCCCCTCCCTACATAAAACTATTGACCAAGGAACCCAAAAGCAGATTCCATCCGTCCACCATGACAAAGAGGAGGATTTTAAAGGGCAGGGAGACCATGACCGGTGGAAGCATCATCATTCCCATAGACAAAAGCACACTGGCCACCACCATATCCAGGATGAGAAAAGGCACATAAATCAAAAAACCGATCTGAAATCCCGTCTTGAGTTCGCTGATAATGTAGGCAGGCACCAAGAGCCTGGTCTTCACCTCTTCCTTGTTGGAAGGCCGTTCCAGTCCCGCAATGGAATAAAAAATGGAGAGATCCTTTTCCCGTGTATGTTTGAACAAAAAACCGCGCAGGGGTTTTTCCGTCCGGGCAAGGGCCTCCTTATAGCCGATGTCTTCGTTCAGGTAGGGTTGCAGGGCGTCCTTATTGATCTGGGTTCCCAAGGGCGTCATAATGGCCACCGTGACAAAGATCGCCAGACCGGCCAATACCTGATTTGGCGGCATCTGCTGGGTACCCATAGCCTGGCGTAGAAAATGAAAAACAATGATAATCCGGGTAAAAGAAGTCATGGTCAAAACAATGCCCGGTGCCATGGTCAGAACCGTGAAAAGGGCAAGGATCTCCAGCAGAACAGAAACCTTTTCCGGTGAGGTCTGGTCGCCAGAAAGGGTCAGGGTAAAGGTAGGCATAGGTGAATCCACAGCCCCGGCCAATGAGGGCAGCAGGATCAACCAAAGACTAATCGGAACCAGAATCAGAGTTCGCCGAGGAAGTCTTGCCCAGGACATCTTCAAAGGAGGTACTCTCATCCGTTGTCATCTCCGTGATAAGGTTGATCTGCGTATCAGTAACACCAAGCACAAGCATTTTATTCAAGAAGCGGACAACAACCAGACTCTTCTTGGGGCCGAGTCCCACCTGCCCAAGGATTGTTAGTTTCCCGTCCACGGCCAATGCAGCCTTGGGCGCAAAACGTTTCAGGAGGTAAAGGAGAGCAATAAGACAAGCCAGGATGAAAAACAGCCATCCCATCACTTGCAAAAAGTCCCCCATGTATGAGGCTGATCCTGCAAAAGAGGTCGCGTTGCTAGACAAGTTGTTTGACCCGTTCAATAGGACTGATAATATCGGTCAGCCGGACACCGAATTTTTCATTGATGACCACGGCCTCACCCCTGGCCACGAGTTTTCCGTTCACCAGGATCTCCAAAGGTTCTCCTGCCAGCTTGTTCAGCTCAATCACGGATCCCTGCCCAAGCTGCAGGAGTTCGTTGATCAAAAGCTGGGTACTGCCGAGCTGGGCACTGACACTTAAGGGAATATCCAGGATAAAATCCAGATCCCGCTTGGTCTGTTCGCCCTGTTGAACCTTGGCCTCGTCCGTCAAATTTTTATACTCGTAATCACGTCCCTGACGAGCCTCAACACCCTGGGCCTGTTCCTTTTTGATCTTGTCCTGCTCATCCTGAGCCAGGGCAGCGGCCCATTCATCGGCCAGGCCATCTTCCTGTTTCGCATCGCCTTGGGATTGATCCTCATCCAAGGCCGCAGCCCACTCGGCTGCCAAGGCCTCTTCATCCTGCTCTGGAGCTGCATCCGCCTTACCATCTTCTTCAAGGGCGGCTGCCCACTCCTGGGCCAATTTGTCCTGATTATCCTGATCTGCCATACCTTCTCCCTGGGCGAGGCATGTTGCCATGTTATGGAAACACCGTCTTTTAACGAGGTGTCACATCACCTGCTCCGAAACGAAGCTCACCCCTTGTTACCTAGAAATGGGTTTCTTCTTCCTTAAAAATTTGAAAAGCCTTGTTTCCCTTAACCACCCCGGGACGACCAAAAAATTTGAGCACCCCCTGCACCTCGGCCTTGAGCAGGGCATCCTCATCTGCATTGAGCAAAATGATGTCCCCAATATCCAAGTTGAGAAGCTGCCTGCCGCTGAGCTGGCACTCTCCCAAGGTGACTTCTATGGTTACCGGTGTCTCCATAAGCCGATCCCTGAACCTGGTGATCCAGGCGTGGTCAACCTCAAGCCGTTCGGATTGAAAGGCTGCGTACAATTTTGATCGGATGGGTTCAATAGTGGCATAAGGCAGGGCTATAAGCATGGAACCAATGGAATTTTCCAGTTCCACCTCAAACGCAATGACCACAACCACATCACTGGGGGGAACGATAGAGGCGAATTGTGGATTGATCTCTGAGCGCACCAATTCAATATTCACCTCATGAACAGGCCGCCAGGCATCTTCCAGGTTGACCAGCAAAAATTTGATCACCGTATCAATGATCTGCTGCTCAATAGGGGTGAAATCACGCCCCTCAACCTTGGGCTGGGTTCCGGCACCGCCAAAAAAATGTTCCACAAGAGAAAAGACCAGTCGTGTATCCACAACCAAGATGGCGTTGCCCCGCAACGGTTCAATCTTAAAGATATTGATACTTGTAGGCACTGGTAGGGAACGCATAAAGTCCCCAAATTTGGACATGTCAATGGATATGGGGTTCACATCCACTCGTTTGCGCACAGAATTGGCCAAGGCATTGGAAGACAGTCTGGAAAATCTATCGTTAATGATCTCCAAAACAGGCATACGCCCACGGATGATGCGATCCTGGTTTGCCAAATCAAAGGAGACAACATCCCCTTCTTCAACGGCAAGGTCGTCATCGACCTCTATATCACCGCCTGACAACCCCCGAAGCAGGGCATCAACCTCATCCTGGTTGAGGATTTTATTCATACAGACTCCCACATACCTTATCGGGCAGTTGAACAACCATCATCTGCCGTATTGCCTCAGATCATTCCAGCATTTACCCATTCACAAGATACCTTAAACCACGTTGAAGCATTGTGGTGAGCTTCTATTGGACGATAAATTCCGTAAAATACACATTGATCACCTTACCGTTGCCCACAATTTGTCCCAGCCTGGATAAAATTTCATTTTTCAAGACAATCTTGTCCTCCATAGAAGCAAGTTCCCCATAGCTTTTGCTCGAAAGCAGGAGCAACAGAGCATCCTTAATCCTGGGCAGGGCCTTTTCCGTCTTTTCAAGGATTGCCTGGTTCTTGACCTCAATGTCCAGGGAGAGTTTCAGATAACGACGTCCCAAAGGATCAGCCAGGTTGACCACAAACGGTGGTATGGAAAACATCTGGGTCTGCAGGGCCCCTTCTCCCCCTTCTTCGCGTGCCTCCTCACTCTCGGTGGCCTCTTCCTGAGCAGCAGACTTGGGGGCATCGGATGCCTTGGCAACAAAATGCTGATAGGCAAAAAAACCACCTGCAGCTAATGCGGCCAAAAGCAGTAACAGAAACAACCATTTCATAAAACCACCTTTTTTCTTGGCAGGAGCATCAAGATCCTTATTTATTGTATCTGCCACGGCATTATCCTTAGTCGTTGTTGTAGTGTTAAGAGTATTACGATCTGTTGAGGTACGTACAAAAAGACATGCTTTCGACTCTTCAAGGCCCTTTGCTAGAGATAGGTAAAGGAACCCGTTTTGAGCAAAATTTCAATTCGTCGGTTTTTGGCTCGTCCCTCAGGGGTTGTATTGTTAGCAAGGGGAAAATGGGGTCCATATCCTGACACAGAAAATCGCTCTGGTCGCATACCCATGCTCAGAAAAGAACGCAAGACTGACATAGCCCGACAGCCTGCAATTTCGTAATTATCCCTGTGCCGTCCAGGAATGGAGTCAGTATATCCGGCTATATTCACCGAGGAGGTCGTGGTCATCAAAAAACGACCCAGCTCACGAATAAGCTTTTCCCCCGCCTTGGTGAGGGTGGTCTGGCCCAAAGGAAAGAGTAACTCATCCGTCAGCACCAGAGCCACCCCCTCTGGCCGTTTGAGCACCATCAAGTTCTTGTCCAGGGTTGATCGGGAAATCTCTGGCGGCAGCACTTCGTTGGGAAAAAGAAGATCTTTGATACGATTTGGCTTGGTAATGGCCGTAACAGGATCTTCCAAAAGCTTGCGCAGCATCTCATATCTGGTTTCTATCTTTGTGGCACCAGGCTCGGTGAGTTGGCTCACGTTATCCTTAAAAAAAGAGGCCACCTCCATAACAACGCTTTTGTCCATAGAGGCCATAGACAAAAGAAGGACGAAAAAGGTGAGGAGCAGGGTCATCAGGTCGGAAAAGGTTACCATCCATCCGTCGCCTCCGCCGCCTCCCGAACGCCCTTTATCTTTTTTTCGTGCCATAATCGTTGTGCCCAGCAGGATGTATCATCTACTCACTGCGGTTTGGTGCCGTTTATATCAAACACAAAATCCTTGTATATATAGCGATCCCTGGAGAGCTTTTCGTCTTTGCCTATCTTGTTGACCATCTCATGGCTCCAGGTGGTGCCGCGACGATCCAGAACAAATTCCACCCGACGGTTGGCCTTACGTCCCTCTGGCGTGGTGTTTGATGCCCTGGGTCTAAACCTCCCAAATCCCTCCATCCGCAGATTATCAGGAGGAATCCCCCCTGCAAGAAGGACGCGGTAGACAGTAAGCAGCCTCTGCAGGGAAAGATTCCACGAGAGATCAATGCCGTCATCCTTTTGGCCCACTACATAGTTCGAGGACATTTCGGATCGCAAAGCCCCTGTATGGCCTGTTATCAAAAGAGGGTATTTGACCTTGGCAAGAACAGGCAGGAGACGCTTAAGAAGCTGCCTGCCTTTGGGCGACAGGGCTTTCTCGCCTGGTTCGAATAATACCTGAGTATCCACTGACAGGATCTGAATAAAACGATTGGAACGAAAATCCAGATCCTCACCATCTTCTTCCCAAACAAGGGGCCGCAGGGGTTCCAAATCTTCAGATGGCACATCTTCCATAGGCCCAGGCTCACTGATCAATGTTCGAGGTTTGGTTGTCAACGGCTGGACACTTCCCTGGACTGGCCCAAAGGAACCCATGAGGGAACCAATCGTTTTTTTAACCTTTCGCTCATCCGTGAGAGAGGCCAGGCTGAGCAAAAGAACAAAAAAGGTCAAAAGCAGGGTCATCAAATCGGAAAAGGTGACCAGCCATGCGGGCGATTCGTCATCTGCCTGAGTATTCTTTTTTTTTCTGGCCATAATGGTGACCTGCACGTCTCACGTATATCAGAGAGCATCGTCCTCAGAACAAAGGGGCCTTGTGCCTGACAGCGGTATCATTCACTGGCCTTGCGATGTTTGGGTGGGAGATAACTGTTTAATTTTTCTTCAATGACCCTGGGATTCTCGCCCTTGGAGATGGCCAGCACCCCTTCAAGGATCATCTCCCGAATGAGTACCTCCTCCTTACTTCTGGTACGCAGCTTTCCGGCAAGGGGATTAAAGACCAGATTGGAGAGGACGGCCCCATAAAAGGTGGTAATCAGGGCAACGGCCATAGAGGGACCAATGGTACTGGGGTCGCTCATGGTTTGAAGCATGAGAATAAGCCCGATGACAGTCCCGATCATGCCCAGGGCCGGGGCAAAGGCCCCCATCACCGAAACCACTTCGGCCCCACTGCCGTGACGTTCCTCCAGGTAGGCGATTTCCGTCTCAAGAATATCGCGGATGATTTCAGGTTCCAGACCATCCACGGTCAGTTGCAGCCCCTTTTTCAGATACGCGTCGTCAATTTCCTTGATCACAGGTTCCAGGGACAGGATTCCTTCACGCCGGGCCCGCTTGGCATAGTCCATAAACCTGTCAATAATATCTGCTGGTGAGTCCAGCTTGCTGAAAATGGTGTTCTTGATCACCCCCATGACACCGAGAACATGTCCAAGGGGATAGTTGATCAGGGTCGCGCCAATGGTTCCTCCGACCACAATGAGCAGGGAGGGAACATTAAAAAAAAGCAGAATGCTTTTGCCAATGGCACCCAGGACAAGACCAAAAGCCAAAAGAATCCCAATGATAGTCGCCAGATCCATGAACCGCTCTGTGTGTTAGATTGTTGACATCACCAAAATGCTATTTTGCAAAATTCAAACCAAAATCGTCAAATTACAAAATGATTGCTTTGGGCACCTTATTGTTCCCATCCAAGGCCTGCCAAAAATTGCCGGTCTTCCGTCCATCTGGATTGCACCTTGACCCAAAGTTCCAGAAAGACCTTTGTCCCTACCAATTCCACAATCTCTGGCCGAGCCAGGGAACCTATCTTTTTCAATGTCCTTCCTCCCTTGCCGATAATCATGCCCTTATAGCTTGATTTGGAGACATAGATGACCGCTGATAGTGTGAGCAGTCCGGTATCAGGATCCTCTTCCCAGGCATCGAGCGTGACAATCAGGTTATAGGGCAGCTCTTCCTGCATGGTCATAAACAATTTTTCCCGTATGATTTCCGTAACCATAAATCGTATCGGCAGGGTCGAGATCTGCTCCTTGTCATACATGGGCATACCCTGAGGAAGGGCTGCTGTGATGATTTCCATGAGACGATTAACATTCGTGCCTTTAACGGCTGAAACAGGCACCACATGGGTATCTGGCCATGCTTGCTGACATTTGGACAAAAGGGGAAAGATTTGTTCTCTGGAACGTACTTTGTCTATTTTATTTAATGCCACACAGAGGGGAAGCTGCGAGGCGGCCAGTTTTTTGGCTACAGGAGCAAGATCCCTGGTCCAGCGTTCAGGATGTGAGACATACCGCCACCCATCAAGCATGAGTACCACCATATCCGCTCCATACAAGGCCTTCCAGGCAGCGTCCACCATGCAGCGGTTCAGACGCATCCGACTGGTATGAATCCCAGGAGTATCCAGAAACACGATTTGTGCATCGTCACTGGTATAAATGCCGGTTATCTGATTTCTCGTGGTCTGGGGTTTGGGACTGACAATGGCCACCTTCTCACCCAAAATGGTGTTGAGCAGGGTGGATTTGCCTGCATTAGGAGGGCCGATCAGGGCAACCACCCCGGAGGTGAAGGGCTTGCAGGTTTCTTTCATCTGCCTTCCTTGTCTGGTCAATACGGTTGCAGGTTTGCTGGGAAAGGCGGTGGTCAGGATGTGGCCCGCTGGTACACAAATCTGACCATGCCGCCTATGTGATGGGCCAAGGGGATTTCTCCTTGCCCTCAAGCTGGGCACTGGCTATACGCCTCCCATTATGGAAAACGATCTCATTATTGTCGAATCACCGGCCAAGGTGAAAACGATCAAAAAGTTTCTGGGCAGGGGCTATGCTGTTGAAGCCTCTGTAGGACATATCCGTGACCTTCCCACCAAGGTTCTTGGCGTTGATGAAGAACAGGACTTTACGCCTGACTACCAAATTATTCCCAGCAAAAAAAAGGTGGTTACGGCCTTACGGGCAGCCGCCAAAAAGGCCGACACGGTCTACCTTGCCCCAGACCCGGATCGGGAAGGAGAGGCCATTGCCTGGCATATTGCCGAGGTGATCAAAAAGCAAAACAGCAGGATCAAACGCATCAGCTTCAACGAAATCTCCGCCAGGGCCGTGAAGCAGGCCCTGAGCCATCCTACGGAACTTAACAAAGACCTTTTTCAGTCCCAGCAGGCCCGACGCATACTTGATCGTATCGTGGGCTACAAAATATCCCCCCTGCTCTGGAAAAAAGTCAAGCGGGGCATTTCTGCTGGACGTGTCCAGTCGGTGGCCCTCCGCCTGATTGTTGAGCGGGAGCGGGAACGCCAGGCCTTTGAGTCCGAAGAGTTTTGGGTCTTTTCCGCCATGCTCCAGGGGCCGAACCCACCTTCTTTTGCCTGCCAGCTCTGGAAAGTCAACGGAACCGCCCCGAACATAGGCACGGCCCAGGAGGCCCAACGCCTTGAAGACGACCTTGCCCAGGCAGACTTTGTGGTGGAAAGCGTGGTGGAAAAGGAACGCAAACGGCAGCCCCGTCCTCCTTTTATCACCTCCACCCTTCAGCAGGAGGCCAGTAACAGACTGGGTTTCTCTGCCAAGCGAACCATGATGGTGGCCCAAAAGCTCTACGAAGGGGTTGAACTGGGTGATCGAGGAACGACCGCCCTTATCACCTACATGCGAACGGATTCCGTGCGTATCTCAGATGAGGCACGCACAACGGCTGCCGCATGGATCACCAAAAATCTTGGCCCTGAGTACTATCCAGCCAAACCCAGAATATTCAAGACAAAGGGCGGCGCCCAGGACGCGCATGAAGCCATCCGTCCGGTAGATCTTCTGCTCACCCCTCAGGAGGTCGAATCCTTTGTTTCACCTGAACAGGCCCGGCTGTATCGCCTTATCTGGGAACGCTTTATGGCCTCGCAGATGGCTGCTGCCAGATTCTGGGACACCACGGTTACGGTGAAGGCCCACACCACTCTGTGGCGAACCAAGGGCGAACGCCTCATCTTTCCGGGGTTTCTTCAGGTCATGCAAAAACCTGCTGAGGGCCAGGCCGCAAACAATATTGAACTGCCCCGACTGGAGCAGGGCATGGTTCTTGAGGTGGCCAAGCTCAACAAGGAACAAAAATTCACCCAGCCCCCCCCCCGATTCTCTGAGGCATCATTAGTCCGCAATCTGGAAAAACGGGGGATTGGTCGGCCCTCAACCTATGCAGCCATTATCTCCACCCTGAAAGACCGTGAGTATGTGGCTGTCAGTGAGGGGCATTTTGTTCCCACAGATCTGGGAACCGTGGTGAGCGGTCTTCTTGTGGATCACTTTTCCCAGCTCATGGATGTGGATTTTACCGCCCGCATGGAGGAAGATCTGGACAAAGTGGCCGAAGGCAAGCGGGATTGGGTGGCCCTGCTCAAAGATTTTGCCACGACCTTTTACCCCACCCTGGACAAAGCCGCCCAGGAGATGGCCGCTATTAAGGCAGGTCTTGCCACCACCCTTCCCTGTCCCTCTTGTGAGAGTCCCCTGGTTATCAAATTTGGCAAAAATGGCCCCTTTCTGGCCTGTTCCGCCTATCCTGACTGCGGTTTTACCAGCAATTACCTGCGAGATGAAAAGGGGGAGATCCATATTGATACGGACAAGGACGCCGGGAAAAAAATGGGCACCTGCCCCCAATGCGGCAAGGATCTCGTGCTCAAAAAGGCCCGCACCGGAAGCCGATTCATCGCTTGCACTGGTTATCCCGACTGCCGATATACCCAGTCCTTTTCCACAGGCGTATCCTGTCCCAGGGAAGGCTGTCAGGGCGAGTTGGTGGAAAAAAGCTCACGAAGGGGCAAGGTCTTTTACGCCTGCAACACCTACCCCCAATGCGATTATGCCATTTGGGACTGGCCAGTGCCTAAGCCATGCCCTTCATGTGGTTCCAAAATACTTGTGCTGAAAACAACAAAGGCACGGGGACGCCACCTGGCATGTCCTGAAAAGGGATGTACCTATAGATGTCCCTTCGAGGAGCAGGAGTAAGGCCATATCTGCAGGCGGAGCCACGCCCTTATGACTCAATAGGGCAATCAGGTATGCTAGTAATGATCATACAACCGTTCAGATTAACCACGCAACGGCCTCATTACAGTCAATATTAGGAGCACTGCACGCCAGGTTGCACACAATACACGCCGTGATAAAGACATGAACGTGACATTCAAAAAGCATCTCTGCCTACCCGATCCCACAGCCTTGGAGCGCCATGTGCGGTGCCCAGACCTTGGGCCGAAAATTCTCTTCTTTTCAGGGGGCACTGCGCTCAAAGGGCTATGCCGAGAGCTCATCACCTATACCCACAACTCCATCCATATTATAACTCCCTTTGATTCTGGCGGGAGTTCAGCCATTCTGCGCAGCAGTTTTGACATGCCGGCCATAGGTGATCTTAGAAACCGTCTCATGGCCCTGGCCGACCGAACGGTTCGGGGCAATCCAGCGATCAGATCGCTTTTTTCCTACCGGCTGCCTGCCAACCGTTCTCCTGGTGCCCTGGAGCGCGAACTCCAGGAGATGATCCTGGGAGATCATCCCTTGGTACAGGCCATTCTCCGGCCCATGCGTACCATCATCAGGCGGTATATCCGTCGTTTCTATGAAAATATGGATCACTTTTTTGATCTGCGTGGGGCCAGCATTGGTAATCTTGTCCTCACCGGCGGGTTTCTGGCTAATGACCGGGATCTGGAGGCCATCCTTTTTATTGTCTCCCAACTCATCAAAGTACGAGGGCATGTCACTACGGTTGTCACGGACAATCTGCACCTGGGTGCCACCCTTGAGGACGGTTCGACCCTGGTGGGCCAGCATACCCTGACAGGCAAGGAAACTCCGCCCCTTGCCTCCTCCATTAAGGAACTCTTTCTCTGCCATTCTCTGAACACCGCCCAGAAGGCCCATTGTACCGTCTCCGAGACGATAACCAACCTCATTCAAACAGCAGATCTGATCTGCTTTCCTATGGGCAGCTTCTACACCAGCCTTATCGCCAATCTTTTGCCCTCTGGCGTGGGCAAAGCTGTCCAGGCTGCATCCTGTCCCAAAATCTACATACCCAGTACAGGACATGACCCTGAATCCCTTGGCAGAACCCTGACCGACCAGACCCGCACCCTGATACATTATTTGCAAAAGGATGATCCCGCCTCCATCGCCCAAAAGGATGTTCTTCATTTCATCCTCCTGGATAACGACGCAACCAGTTATCCTGGCGGGGTGGATACAAAGGGACTTGAAAAGCTGGGGGTGAAGATTGTGCGGGCCGATCTCTTGAGCCAGACATCGAAAACCGCTCTGAGCCCGTCTCGGCTGGCTGAGATACTGGTCTCCCTTGCCTGAATCGCACCACCTTTCCTGGATACCCCGTTAGAGCACCGCACGAACGAATCTATCCCGTCCCCCAAGATCCCTGTGGATGCACCATTGCTTCCACCTGGCGAAAAGCTCATCAACCTGTCTTCCCTGGAGCCAACCGATTTCTGCCCACAGGATACCTCCGGGCTTGAGTACCTTTCGGGCCTGGCCTTCAATGGTTCGTAGACAATTTAGTCCGTCCGCTCCCCCCACAAGGGCACGCCTGGGTTCGTATCCAGCTACCTCGTGACTGAGTTCTTTGTATTCCTCCTCGGTCACATACGGGGGATTAGTGATCACAAGGTCCAGACAGGCTTGAGGCAAGGAGGCCAAGCAATCACCCTGTACCATGAGCAGCCTGGGTATAACCCCATGACGGCAAGCATTGTAACGAGCAACCTCCAGGGCACCCGACTCTATATCCATGGCAAAACCTGTGGCCTGGGGACAATAATGGGCCAGGGTCACGGCCAAAACACCACTGCCTGTGCCCACATCTGCAAATCGCAGTCCCCCTGGCTGATGGCCATGACCACACCTGGTATGCTCTATCCTGGCATTTCCGTTTATTTCCTGGAGGACAGCCTCTACCATCTCCTCGGTTTCAGGCCGGGGGATGAGCACCCGATTATCCACGTAAAAATCAAGACCATAAAATTCCTTGCCTCCAACAAGATAGGCCACAGGCTCACCCTGGGCGCGTCTGGCAAGCAAGGCAGTAAACATCTGGTGCTGATCTGCTGCAAGGCACCGCCTTGGTTCGAGCATCAGATCAAGACGCGAAATGCCCAGAACCTTGGCAAGCAGGATCTGGGCTGAAAGACGGGGGGAATCAATATGGTGGTGGGAGAGAAGGGTTTCCGCCTGCGCAAGCATCTCAAGAACATGGGGCATGGGACTATGCCTGAACGTCCTGCTGCATGGCCTGGGTCTGATGATGGCGGATAAGGGGATCAACTACCGGATCAAGATGCCCCTGCATAACCTGATCAAGATTGTAGAGGGTCAGGTTGATTCTGTGATCTGTAACCCTGCCCTGGGGGAAATTATAGGTGCGGATACGCTCGGAACGGTCACCGCTGCCCACCTGGGACTTACGCTGGGCATTATACTCACTTTGCAGCTCGTCCTGGGCCTTTTGAAAGAGCCTTGCCCGCAAAACGGTCATGGCTTTGGCCTTATTTTTGATCTGGGATTTCTGATCCTGACAGGTAACAACAAGCCCTGTGGGGATGTGGGTGATACGCACCGCAGAATCCGTGGTATTGACGCATTGCCCACCAGGCCCTGAAGCCCTGTATACATCAATACGCAAGTCTTCCTGCCGGATGTCTACCTCTACCTCTTCGGCCTCAGGAAGGACAGCCACAGTCACGGCAGAGGTGTGGACACGCCCTTGTGATTCCGTGGCAGGCACCCGCTGTACCCGATGGGTTCCCGATTCAAACTTAAGGCGGCTGTATACCTGCTTGCCGGTGATAGAGGCCACAACCTCCTTAAAGCCACCGGTTCCCGTCTCATTGCTGTCCATGAGCTCCACCTTCCAGCCCATGATTTCAGCATAACGATTGTACATCCTGAAAAGATCTGCGGCAAACAACGCCGCCTCTTCGCCACCGGTTCCTGCCCGTATTTCCAGGATGATATTCTTGGCGTCCAGGGGATCTCTGGGAGTGAGAAGGAGCTGGAGGCTTGCTTCAAGTTCGTCTTGCTGGGTTTGAAGTTCCTGCCGCTCCAGATTGGCCAGTTCCCTAATCTCAGGGTCGGTATCCCTGAGCATCTCATTATTTTCCGCCACCTGCTCAAGGGTATTTCGGTACGCATCAAACACGCTCACGATTTCGGAAAGCTCGGCATGACGTTTTGTCAGCTTGGCATAGCGTTCCTTATCGCTGAAAATATCAGGCGAGCTGAGTTCTCGCTCGATCTCTTTGAAGGTTCGTTCTATATCTTCAAGCTTGGCGTACATGTCACATCCTGGAAGGGAACCATAGATCAAAACCAGGGTCTCCTGATAACCAGGCCCTGGTTTTGAAGATACCATAAATCGCCTGGGGCGATCCAGATGGAAACGGACAAAGCCGCTGAACTATTTGGCTTCCTTGTTGACAAACTTTGCGTATTTTTTCCGAAACCTGTCAATACGTCCGGCAGTGTCAATAAACTTCTGCTCCCCAGTGAAAAAGGGATGGCAATGGGAACAGATTTCAACTTCAATGGTCTCGCCCACTGTGGACTGGGTATCAAACTCAAAACCGCAATGGCAACGAACCTTTGCAGCATGTGCCTTGGGATGAATATCCTTTTTCATGATTACCTCCAATATACTGAGAAACGGGGTTACTAGCCCAATGGCCCATAAATGGCAAGTTAAAAAACGAGGTAAAAAGAGGGAGTCTTCCAAGAAAAAACAAGAAGAAAGAACAACGGCAACCTTACCAAATACCTAAAAAAGACCCTTGGAAAGATTGAGGGAGATATTAAAGGCAACGGAAAAAAGATGGTGGATAAAATCAACATATTCCACCGCAATCTTATCAGGAACATCAATACGGACAGGAGCAAAATTGACGATTCCCTTGACGCCTGCGTCTACAAGATAATTGGCTGCCCGTTGGGCCCGTTTGGGCGGTGTCGTGATGATACCGATCTCTATATCAAGATCCTTGGCAAGATCCTGAAGACGTTTGGAGCTATACACCTCCAAGCCAGCGACTTCTTCACCGATCTTAAAGGGATCACAATCAAAGGCCCCAACAAGCATAAATCCACGCTTGCGTAAAATCTTATGACGAAGCAAGGCCCTGCCCAGATTGCCCACTCCTACAAGGGCTGCGTTCCAGAGCCTGTCAATTCCCAGAGATTGTTTGATGGCCGTGAGAAGATCCTGGACATAGTAGCCTACGCCTCTGACACCAAACTCTCCAAAATAGGCGAGATCTTTACGAATCTGTGAAGGATTGACCCCACAAGCCCTGGCTAGCCCCTCCGAGGAGATAACCTTTGCCCCCTCCTGATTCAGGGTGTCCAGGATTTGGACGTATGCGGCCAGGCGTTGAATGGTAGCCCTGGGAATACGTGTACTCTTCACTGAAATCGTACCCATTGCGTTACGTGAAATTTTGAACAATCATCAAGACATGAAAGGGAGGCTTACAAGCAAGCCTCCCTTTTGGGGATCAGATCCGATGTGTACTAGCCGATAAAGGGGTTGGCAAAGAGAAGGATCAGGTTAACAACCAGGGCGTAAATAGCCAGAGATTCGATCATGGCCAGGCCAACGAGCATGGTAACAGTAATCTTACCAGATGCTTCAGGGTTACGGGCGGTGCCCTCACAAGCAGCCTTGAGGCCAAGACCCTGACCAATACCGCAACCAGCAGCGGCAAGAGCCATACCAAGGGCTGTAGCCAGAGAAGTCATGGAGACAACAGAAGGATCGGCGTTAGCAGCAAAAGCAACACCAGAGACAGCAACCATAGCAATTGTGCTCAGAACAACCATCAAACCTTTACGCATGATACTTTCCTCCAAATACAGTTATATAGTTGTGGTCGAACGACCATTTCCCCGAATTAGTGTGCCTCGGAAAAGGCTCCCTGGAGATACACCAGGCTGAGCATGAAAAAGACAAAGGCCTGAATACAATCGGCCAGGAGAAATAGAAAACACATAGGCAAGGTGGAAACAACCGGTGCGAGGATGAAAAGAAGGGCGAGGACGATATCTTCCCCCATGATATTTCCAAAAAGTCTGAGCGTGAGCGACAGCGGACGGGCAAAATGGCTGATGATCTCAATGGGGAACATCAGAGGAGCCAACCACCAGAAGGGCCCCATAAAATGCTTGATGTACTTGACCCCGTGCAGCTTAAAGCCCCAGAAATTGTAATACAGGAAGACAAAGATGGCCATGGCCGCATTGGTATTGACGTTAGCTGTTGGCGCATCGCCCCCGGGCAGCATGCCGCAGAGGTTGCAGCAGAGAATAAAGATAAACAGGGTACACAAAACAGGGAAAACCCTCCGGCCATTCTCTCCCATATTAGCCACAACAAAATCTTCCAGAGAGCCTATAAGGAACTCAAAGAAATTCTGAACCCCTCCTGGAATCATTGAAATCTTCTTGCTTGCCAGCCAGCCGACAAAAAAGAGTCCGGCCATAATTGTCCACGCATACAGGACGTTGTTGGGGATCAACAAGTGTCCATGCGCGTCCACCAGAAAAGGTGCCACAAGCTTGACTGCTTCTTCCACGAGAAAGATAGGGTGCAGATTTGCCGCCATCGTCCTAAGCCTCCTTCAATTTTTGCCCGACAAAACACTTCGTGCCGTACACCACAATGTTTACCAACACCATAGACAGGCCCACCAGCAACGCCACCACCGAGGACCTACCCCAGACGATAAGTATATACAATGCCACACCCGTCAATCCAAGACGGGCATAAAAACCAAACAACAAGAGGGGTACAGAACCCTGACGCAGAAAGATCAGCCCCTGAATAACCTTGGCCAGGGCGTAAAAATTGAGAGTTCCAATCAAACCACCAGCCAGGAGATCTAAGGGCCAGGAGACAACCAAGGCTGCAGGAAGCAGAAGCAGCAAAGCCAATGTCAGGAGGATCTGGTTGCGAACAAGCTCACGAACCGCTTCCACCCGGAATCCGTGCCTGTACAGATAGCGATCAATGGCTGCTGTCATGCCGACCTTTTACCTGCATCCTGCTCCTGGAGTTTCTTGACCTCCAGGTACATATTCTTAAATCCTGCCGCGATCCCGAACAAAAGGAACAGAAACAGACACCAGGGTTTCGTTCCGAGCCATTTGTCCAGAAAATATCCCATGGCCAGCCCAACAAAGGTACAGGTCACCAAGTGTATCCCGACGACACTCATATTGCCAAGCGTCTCGAAATATTTTCGTTCCTGTCTGTTTTTCTTTTGAAAGAGCATAGTTAAGGACACTCAAGGTTTCCGCCAAAAACGGATTGCTTCAGAGCTCGCGCAAACATTCACAAGATGGGGAGGGCTACCATAGAGACATTGACCAAGTCAACGCATGTTTCGTGATTTTATCCGTTTTCCTGACGGTGTCCAGACCACACCAAGGGCCACCTGACCTTTTTTCACGATACCATAATCAAAAAAAGTTGCCCCTCTGGTCACCACTTGATTCCCAGAGAGGCAATCCTTATAAGTCCACGAATTCCCTGTAGGCCAGCTACGAGAAACACCTCCATAGGGGGCCCTTGTTCTCACGCATCCCCATCCATCAACCATCAAGACCGCCCATTCCTTGGATCCTCTATGCCAAAACGCTCCTTCCGACTCAGGCCCAGCCAACTCGCAACCCGCCTCAACCCTCGCAAAGTTCCAATTCGCGCCCAGGATTCTGATGGGCTTCGGCCCTTCCAGCCCCGTGCCCTCCAGGCACTGGAACTCGGTCTCACTATCAAAACCTTTGAGTACAATATCTATCTAGCCGGTGAACCTGGTCTGGGACGCAGGTATCTGGCCCAACAATTTCTCGCTCCCTTGGCTGCCAGGGAATCCGTGCCTCCAGACTGGGTACATACCTACAATTTTAAGGATCAAGACCGTCCCAGGGCTATAGCCCTTGCACCCGGACAAGGCAGGACCCTCAAACAGGGACTTGCCAAGGCCATCAGGCGTATCCGCCATGATCTGCCAGCGCGGTATGAACATGAGTCCTACGTCACCCGCCATGACGCCCTGATCAACGCCTATAATCTCAAAAGAGAAGGGCTGCTCGAAACAATGGAGGCGCGTGCCAATGCAAGGGGGTTCAGCCTCAATGCCGACGAAGACGGTTCCCTTTCTCTGTATCCCCTGATTGAAGGCAAAGTGCTTTCTCCCGAAGACTACGAACGGTTAGAACGTTCCCTGCGTCAGAATCTCAAACAACAAAGTGCCGCCATTATGGACGAGGTTCTCGACCTGTCGCGGCAGATCAACAAAGAAGAACAGGCCTTTAGAAAAGAAGAGCAGAAACTTGAACGAGAGGTAGCCAGGTCAGTGACCACCAATGCCCTGGCTACCCTTGTTGAGGCCTTTGCTGCCAACAAAGAGGTGACTGCCTATCTGAATGCCCTGACTCAGGATATTGAAGAGCATCTGGAGAGATTCCGGGAAAAAGACAGATCAGGGCCTTCTGAAGGGGGGCAGGATTTTCCTCCTGATATGGAACATTTTTTCCAACGCTACGACATCAACCTCTTTGTGGACAATGGTGATCAGCAAGGTGCCCCTGTGATCCTGGAGACCAATCCAGGATTTTCCAACCTGCTCGGATGTATTGAACGGGAAACGGAATGGGGAACCTATTACACGGATTTCACCCTGATCAAGGCCGGAAGTCTCCACAAGGCCAATGGGGGTTATCTGATCCTGTACATTAAAGACCTGCTGGCCCACCCTATGGCATGGGAAGGGCTTCTCCGCTGCCTCAGATCCGCCCGACTCAGGGTGGAGGATCCCATAGACCATTACGACCTTATCCGCACCAAAACGATTGAACCCGAACCTATCCCCATGCAGATAAAGATCATTCTTATTGGGGATGACGAAATGTACGATATCCTTCTGGAACAGGAAGAACGGTTTCGCAAATATTTCAAGATCAAGGCCCATATTCAGGAGACCGTATTCAGAACCCCAGAAACGGTAACCGCCTATGTTCACGCCCTGCGGCATATTATCGCGGCAAACGGCCTGCATCCTTTCTCCAGAGAGGCCCTGGCCCGGCTTGTGGATCATTCCTCCCGCCTGGCCCAGGATCAAGAACGCTTATCCCTGCTCTTCTCCCGTATACGCGAGGTTATGATTGAGGCCGATGCCCTGCGAAACATGCGCTCAGCACCTGAAGTAACCGCAGCTCTGGTCAATGAGGCCCTCAAGGCGGGCGAATATCGAGTTAACCTCTACGAGGAAGAATTTCTCCACGAATACGACCGAACCGTGATCAAAGTCCGCACCCAGGGGGAAGGGGTAGGACGGGCAAATGGATTATCCGTCAGTCAGATAGGCGACTATGTCCTGGGGCTGCCTCATGAGATCTCCTGCACTGTGGGCGTGGGCCACGGCGGTATCCTGGATCTGGAGCGCGAGGCCGAGTTGGGAGGACCTATCCACACCAAGGGTATGATGATCCTCAAGAGCTATTTGTTAGAACTTTTTGCCCAGGACAAGCCTCTGGTACTGACCGGAAGTCTGTGTTTTGAACAAAGTTATGCTCATGTTGACGGTGACTCTGCATCGGGTGCGGAATTGGCAGCATTGCTCTCAGCCCTGGCCAACATCCCCATCAAACTCAACCTGGCCTTTACCGGAGCCATTTCCCAATCAGGGGCGATCCTTGCGGTGGGTGAGGTGACCCGGAAAATCGAAGGCTTTTTCCATGTTTGTCAACGACGCGGACTGACCGGTGACCAGGGAGTACTCATCCCCTGGGACAATAGAACCCAGCTCATGCTCTCAGATGAGGTGCTTGATGCCGTCAATCAGAACCTCTTCCATGTGTATGCAGTCAAGACCATTGAAGAGGCCATGGAAATCCTCACAGGCGTCAAGCCCGGCAGGCGTCTTAAAAACGGCGGGTTTTCCAAAAATTCACTCTACGAGGCCGTTGACGCACGACTGGCTGAATTAGCTGCATGGGCGGAAACAGGGGGCCGTCGAACATCCCGTCGCAAAAAGAAGAAGCCATCCCTTACCACCCATGAAGGCAGGGGCAGGGAGGGGGAAGAGAATCCTGGCAGCATCGAGTAACCATGAAACCGGCCTGATTACCTACGTAAGGGCATTGGTCATCTCTGGGAATACACGAAAGAATGGAGGATCTTTCCGTGCCTTTCTGTGGGCCTCGTTACAGGTCGATTTTTGGAGCATTACACTCTCGTTGAGGCTGCTGCGGCAAAAACGAAGAACAATATCTCACCTTGACGTATGGACAAAAAAAAGAGTTTGGGCTTTCACCCAAACTCTTTTCGTATGCTGGTGCTCCCGGCAGGATTCGAACCTGCGGCCCACGGATTCGAAGTCCGGCACTCTATCCAGCTGAGCTACGGAAGCAAAGACAACAACTAATCCTCGGTGACATGGCCGTGTTCATTATGTAAGGCCCAAAGAATAAGACCAAGGGAACAAAGTCCTGTGAGAAGAATGAGTCCTGTGTACAACATAGCGTCCTCCTGAAGAAAAGAGCAGGGATTATCGGCAACTAAGATTCCACAGAGGGCGGAATCACCCCACAAGCCCCAGCTTGCTATCCCTTCCCAGCACAAATTTCAATATTTTTCTTCCCAACCCTTCAGGAGAAATGGTCTGTTCTTGTATTCTCAAGAACGATCCGCTCCTATACCTTGATTTTTTGGATAAATTGGAAGAAGAGTGCCGCAGGCATTCGTATCTTGGATCCGCTTTTATCTTCCAACCAGACTAGGTAACCTGCTTCAGGGGACGGCACTATGCGACCCATATTTTTGTACCCTTTATGTGTAACGATGATGGCCTTGTGTCTCTGCCTTCCGTGCGCCGTGCAGGCTGAGGCTCCTTTAACCCTGACCATGAAAGAAAGCATTGTCAGGGGGTTACGGGATAATCCCCGTCTTGATGCCCTCCGCAAGTCCATACGGGCAGCCGACTATGGTGTGGATGCGGCAAGGGGTCGATTGGGCCCTTCTCTGACGGCCTCCTACAACTATCTGCGTCAGGAACATGACAGGCCCTTTGCAGGGATGGATCAAAACGACTGGAGCCTGCAGATCAACCTGCACCAGCCTCTGTTTACAGGATTCAGGCTTTTAAGCGGCCTGGCAAAATCCCAGCTGGCCAAAGAGATCGCCAAGGCTCGTTTAGATCAGGCATCCCAGGCCTTTATCCTTCAGGTTCAGCGTTGTTTTCTCACCCTTCTTCAGTCCCGTGAAAATATACGTAGTGCTCAGGATTCCCTGACCCGCCTTGAATCGCAGCTCAAGGTGATCAATGCCTTTTATAATGTTGGCCTGCGGCCCAAAATCGACGTGCTTCAGGCCGAGGTGGACGTGGCCAGGGCCGAGCAGCAGCTTTTGGCTGCTCAAACCGCCGTCACGGTACAGATGTCCAGGCTCAACACCCTGTTAGCCCTTCCTGTCACTCAAGAGGTCAACTATGTTGGTGATCTGGAGTTCACCCCCTTTACCCTGGAACTGCAAGATTGTCTGGAAACCTCTTTGACCCATCGACCAGATATGCGCATCGCATCCCAGGGGATCGCTCTGGCAGAAAAAGAGGCCAGGGAGGTTGCCAGTAGCTGGTACCCCCAGGTAGGTGCTGATCTCAAGTATTCCTCACATGGTGATTCACCCCTGGCCCACGGCAATGACTACCTCTCAGGAGGTGAAAGCGACGCCTGGTCCGGGCAAATCACCATTGCCTACCGCTTGTTTGAGTCCGGCACCACCTATCATACCTGCAAACAGGTCAAAGAAAAAATCGCTGCTTTGCAGCAGGATTACGCAAATCTGCACCATGAGATCTCTTTTCAGGTTAAGTCTGCCTTTGATACCCTCAAAGAGAGTGTGGAACGTATTGGGGTGACAAAAAAGGCGTTGGGATCGGCCAGAGAAAGCTACCGCATGGCCACATCCAGGTACAAGGCCCAAGTGGGAACCAATACGGATGTTCTGAATGCTCAGGCCAATGTTACCCAAGCCGAGGCAGATACCACCCGTGCCCTGGCAGATTATCAGCAGGCCCTGGCTGCCTTGTATTATGCAATGGGTGTCAGAAACATTGACTTGGCACCCATGTAACTCAATACAATCGTTCGTAACAATACAGTTTAGGGGGAATATCCTCCCTATCAGGAGAACCAAATGACCGACATAGAAATTGCCAAGCCGTTTATACAGGCCACACAAAATATCCTTTCAATGATGGCTATGCTGGAATCCAAACCTGGGAAGCCCTATGTCAAAAAGGGAAAAGCAGCCAAAGGGGATGTTTCAGCCATCATTGGCATCACAGGGGAAAAAAACGGCACCTTTGCCATTTCCTTTTCCAAAGAATGTGCGGTTCAAATCGTCAAGCAAATGCTGGGAGATGATATTGAAGATCTGCTCACCGATGTTCAGGATGCTGTGGGCGAAATATCAAACATGATCTCAGGCCACGCCCGTCGCGGCCTTGCCGATATGGGGCTCAAGCTCCAGGGCTCGACTCCCTCAGTGGTTATGGGTGACAATCATGTGATCCGTCACATGACTAGGGGGGCGGTCGTTGCCATACCCTTTGAGACCAAATTCGGTCATTTTATGGTGGAATTCTGTTTTGAATGAGTTCTTACATGCTCGCGGAATATGCGTTTAGGATACCTTCATCCTTTCACTCCTTCCCTTCATGCACCAGACGCACGACATCAATGCTCAGATCAAGGCACTCCTCATGGACGCCACGACCTGGAGCAATAAAAAACTTCCAGCGGAATTTGATCTGGTGGATATGCCCCTGGAAGGCGTGGCGGCTTATTGGCTTTCTCTGAAAAAGGTACTTCAGGAAAAAAAGAACGCGGATCTCCTGAGAACAGAAGCCGCGCACACCAAAGAGAGCTATATCCGTCACCTTCTCGAATTGTGTACCTCGTCCTTAGACAGGGATGCGATCCGTCACTTTGCCGACATCAAAAAAAACGTCCTCATAGCCGACCTGCAACGCAAGCTTGTCCTCATAGCCATTGCGATTTTGGGCATTGCTGACAAAGAGAACCCACAAAAAACCATGGTTCGGTTCCTGTCCAAGTTTTCCATATCTCCGGTTTTTGAAAAGCAGGTCTTTGAAGTCGCCCAGCTTATCCTTGCCAACCTGGACAATGATTCCTTTCATCACCACAAGTTCATGTCCCTGCATCTGCACATGAAACCAGAGGCCATGCTCATTGTTCTGCTTGTGTACTGTATGCTTGTCCGTCGCAAGGGCCCCGGCTGCATTGATGCCTTTCTGCCATGTATTACCTTTAACTCCTTTACCGAGGGTATCACCCTTATCAAAGACGGTTTTGATAAGGACTTCATCAAATACCGGCTCAATCTTCAAAAACGCGAGATCCTCGAAGAAACCGAACGGAAGATGGATATGTCTACAGAATTGGCCCTGGCCCTGACCCGCCAGATCTCCTACGATGATATGTACCTGATCGCCCGATCATACATGCTTTCCTGATTAACGTTGCCCTCCCAGGATTTGCTTACTTCCCCCGTTTTTCTTCCCTCAAACCAGCCTCAGAGAGGCACCCTGCCTCCCTATTTGTAAGCACCTCTTACTATGCTCGCCATGTCCAGTTGTGTTCTCAACACATGATGCTTGGTGGACAGCCTGTCAGCATCCTATTGTCCCTGCACCATCTTCCACAAGCGAACGGCGACCCAATCCATGACCAATGCCGGATTCACTCGTTTTTCCAGACAGTCAAGGCCATGCAGCAGCAAAGGTTCTATGCGTTCAGGGGAGAGGGTACGGTCTTTTTGGGTGAGGTATCGGCTTAATGCGGTGGAGGTTGCTCCCTTGGCAGCAAGGAGCACGCCCTGTTGACAAGCAAGCAGCATGGCCCTGGCCAGATTCCCATCCACCAGATTTTTCTTGCCAGTTCGAGCAAACCAGCCCTGTCCGGTATCCAGAAAGGTAAGCAGGGCCTGCTCCCACTCCAGTATTTCTTTGGAAACCCCAGTGCTTTTTCGCCAGGGCAGGGTGAGCACGCAACTTCGGGAGACTAAAGTAGGAAGAAGGATACCCCGTTGGGGGACCAGCAAGACAAAGACATTACCTGGGCCGGGTTCTTCCATAGATTTAAGCAGCACATTAGCTGCAGGGGCATCCATGTATTGGGCCTCAGCCAGGATAATCACACGCTTGCCCCTGCCGTTGGGAGGACGGCTCATCAGGGCACGAACCTTACGAACATCTTCGATAAGGATCTGACCGTCTCGTCCATCCAATACTTCCATATCCCTGAACACCAGCTCCTGTATCTGCAAGCAGGTGGGGCAGTCCGAGCAAGGCGGTCTGGTTGCCGGACAATTGAGCCTGGCTGTCCAATAAAGACCCAGAGAAAAACGGGTTGCAGCATCACCGCCTTCCAAAAGCAGGACATTGGGAGGGGCATCAGACAAGGTATCAAGATACCTGATAATCCTGTCCTGCCCTAACGGAGGAAAAGGGTCGTGGGTCACAAGCTGTTCCTTGGGCACTGCAAGGTGAAAGAGGTGAACAGGGCATGGCATGCCTGTACAAAATCGTCATCTTCCTCGTCAGCCCAATGTCTTGTCAACCTGAAACGTGTTGCCGAAAAGGGTATGATATGAAATGATCCAGGTCTTCTTATATCAATGGTGTATACTTCCGAACAAGGTGTTATGACGATGTCCTGCCTGCTCCATCCCTCAAGAGCCATCAAAGGACATATTGATTCGTGTGCCAGGGTGTGCCAAGGGTCTCTTATTCCTGCTGCCATTGCCTGTATGCCCATAACGGAGACCCGTGCCCGCAGACCGGGCATGACTCCACCGTCATCTTTTTCCTAACAAGGATATTCACCATGCGCCGAACCATATACTTCAAAGCCCTTCCCTTTTCCAAAAAGGACGTCACCCTGGCCCTGGAATCCGGTGTAGACGGCATTCTTGCCGAGCCTGAGCATGTTCAGGACATCGAAGCCCTGGGCCGTGTGCCTGTTATTCCTTTAGATTCGGTCTTCTTCAAAACCCTGACCTGTAAGGAGGACGAGGAAGCCGTGGTCGCAGCCCTGGCGCACCACCACCAGGCCGTGCTTGCAGTCGGATGGGACATCATCCCCGTTGAAAACATCCTTGCCCAGGAACCAGCCCTGGGCCTTGAAATCGATTCTCTGGAAACGGCCCGCATCGCTTGTGGTATTCTTGAAAAGGGCGTTGCCTCGCTTGTGGTGCTGCCCCAGGCCGTTTCCCAGCTCAAGGCGATTGTTCGTGAAATGAAACTCTCCCAGGGCACCATGCAGCTTGAAGCAGCCGAGGTGGTATCCGTCACCCCTGTTGGGCTTGGGCACCGTGTCTGTGTGGATACCATGTCGCTTCTTGAAACAGGTCAGGGTATGCTTATCGGCAATACCAGTGGGTTTGCCTTTCTGGTTCATGCAGAAACCGAGACCAATCCCTATGTGGCACCCAGGCCCTTTCGTATCAATGCCGGAGGGGTACACTCCTATGCCCTGCTTCCTGATGACCGTACCGCCTATCTTGAGGAACTGGCCCCTGGTCAGGACGTGCTTATTGTCGGGGCCCAGGGTCAGACCTCTACAGCTGTGGTGGGACGGTGCAAGACAGAAATCCGGCCCATGCTCATGGTCACTGCCAGCATTGGCACACGAACCGGATGTATCTTTCTGCAAAATGCTGAGACCATCCGCCTGGTCCGCCAGGACGGAACTCCGATAAGTGTGGTGCAACTGGCTGTGGGAGACCGCATTCTCTGCCGCCAAGATGTGGCGGGCCGTCATTTTGGGATGCGCATCCAGGAAGACATCCGGGAATAGGGCATGGGCACCAAGAACCCTTTTGCCAGACTCAGGCATTCCATTGATGCGATTGATGGCCAGATCCTTGACCTGTTGAATCAACGGGCTGCCCTCAGCCTCCAGGTGGGCAGGATCAAGAACAAAGACAAGGTTCCCATCCTTAACTCTCGTCGGGAAAAGGATCTTCTCGCCAATCTGGAACAGATCAATAGCGGCCCCTTACCCAACCAAGATCTGCGCCGGATCTACCGGGAGATCATCGCCTCTTCCCGCAGCCTTCAGCGTTCTGTTCCTGGGGGCACACACAGGTTGTCTATCCTTGCCCCGCCTTCCAAGTCCCTGTCCCATCGCGCCATGATCTGCGCAGCCCTGTCACCTGGCTCCTCGTTGCTGGGCCATGTTCTTGCCAGTGACGACCTGGACAGAACCCGCGACTGCCTGACCGCGCTGGGAGCCCAGTTCCACTCATCAGATCAGGGCATACGTGTACAGGGCATACCCAACCGCGACCTTGGCTGGGATTGTGTTGACCTCTTTATGGGCGAATCAGGAACCACCTGCCGTCTGATCACCGGCATCCTGGCTGTTTGCTCCGGCCATTTCCATATCCACGGGACTGGCAGGCTGCATGACCGCCCCATGACCGCGTTACTGCACGCCTTGTCCTGCTGCGGGATCACTATTGCCTCTCAGGGCAGGGAAGGCTTTCTTCCGTTAAGGCTCCACAGTTCCGGCACCTTGCCCCACAGGGTCTCCATTGACAGTTCCGAGAGCAGCCAGTTTCTGTCTGCCCTGCTCCTGGCAGCCCCCTGTGGTGCCCAGACCATGACCATCACCCTTGAGGGCAAAAAGATTGTCAGCTGGCCCTATGTGGCCCTGACCCTTGAAGTCATGGAGGCTTTCGGAGTCACCGTGGAGGTACAAACACGCCTTGACCACGGGTGGGAATCTGTGGACTGGCGCTTGTTCCACCCTGTCTCTCCAGACTTTGTACGGTTCAGAGTCCACCCACAAACCTATGGTACGCCCCACTACATGGTTGAAGGCGATTGGAGTAATGCCTCGTATTTTCTGGCTGCTGGAGCCCTTGGTTCCTCGCCGGTCTGTGTTGCAGGTCTTTGCCCGGATTCCATGCAGGGAGATCGGGCTATCCTCTCTATCCTCACGGATATGGGGGCCGTCTCCACCTGGGACGAGCAGGGCTGTACCGTGTTTCCCTCACGCCTGACAGGTATCAGGGTGGACATGACCTCCTGCCCGGATATCGTCCCCATAGTGGCTGTGGCAGCCTGCTTTGCCAAGGGGCCAACCACCATAACAGGCATTGCTCATCTTCGCCTTAAAGAAAGTGACCGCCTTGAGGCCATAGCCTCGCAATTGCGGCTGGCAGGACAGATCGTTGAAACGGGTGATGACAGACTTATCATTACCCCTCAATCCCTGCGGCCAGGGGTCAGGCTTACCCTTTCATCGTTTAATGATCACCGCATGGCCATGAGTCTGAGTTTGCTCGCCTGTGGAGGTATGCAGCCCCTGCTGGATAATCCCCATTGCGTGTCCAAATCCTTTCCTGGATTCTGGGAACAATGGCGCAAGGTTCTCAGGGCGCAAACAGATGGCTCCGGCTAGATTGTTTCATGATGGTAGAAATACCCTGTTTGTAAGGACGATGTGATGATTTCTCCTTTTTTGCAAAAAACAGCTATCTTTGGTTCTCAGGGAAAGATGGGCGGTTTTTTTATGGACCGTTTTCTTGGCATTGGATTAGATGTGTACGGATTCGACCTGCCCGTGGATCTCAACCTGCTTTCCCGTGTTATCCCTACGGTGGATCTCGTCCTTCTTGCCGTACCCATACCGGCTATAGATCGCTGCCTTGGGGCCATTTCCCACTTGCTTCAGCCCACCACCATTCTGGCCGACCTCTGTTCTGTGAAGACCCTGCCTGTAGACAAGATGCTCCGTGCCTGTACCGGTCCTGTTGTAGGAACCCATCCCTTATTTGGCCCTGATCCAGGAGATGATGAACGCCGTGTGGTCATCTGCCCTGCACGCGATGTTGAGGCTGCTGAACGCCTTGAAGAGGTCTTTGCCCTGTGTTCTCTGACTACTTTTAGAAGCGATCCACACGAGCATGACAGGGCCATGGCCTTTGTGCAGGGACTCAATTACGCCGCTACCCTGGCCTATTTCTGTGCCCATGATCATGACGAGACCCTGGAACGCTTCATCACCCCCTCCTTAAGAAAACGGCTGGATGCCGCCCATAAAATGGTTGTGGAGGATGGTCCCCTGTTCGCCACCCTATGCGACAACAACCCCTTTATGGCCTCGTCCATCCGCAGCTATCTCAAGGTGCTCGGCCTTGCGGCTGCGGGTGATTACGAGCTTCTTCGGGACAAGGCCCTGCCTTGGTGGAAATAATCTGCAGGCGAAGCTTTTTGAAGTAGCCCTCCAAAGTTGGACAAGTCTTTAGGCTTTGTTGAGGTTCCAATGCAGGAGGTCACTTACGAGTAAGAAACGTACAACGTAAGGGGCTAACCATGTTTGAATCGTTTCGCCGTCGTATTTGGGAAAAACTTTGGGATATCGATTTTGACATCCGAGAGTTGGGTCGCAAAATGGATAAACACATATCCCCGAACAGGGAGATAGATATAGCATCAAAAAGGTTGCGAGAATTGATCACGGAAGCAGGAGTATCTGAAAGAATCTCTTGCAAGCTAAGAGGTTCTCCCTTTTGATGGATTTGGGACCAACCATCAAACCGAGCACGATGCTCAAGGAGAACCTCCGATGCCTCATTGCAACCAGAACGTCATAAAACACAAGCTTGGGCTTCTTCATTTGACAGAAGAATTCAACAACGATTCTAGGGGTAGTAGATTAATTGGCTTTCCCCAAGACACCTTCTATTCGGTATAAGGCAGCCAAAGAGCATGGTGGTGTTGAAGCCCTTTTTGCCAAGAATCGTCGAAAACCGAACCTTACCAATCGTTTTGAGCCTGAGATAGAGACAGCATTTGTTGCCCATACAACGAATTTTCCAGCTTATGGACAGGTACGGACAAGCAATGGGCTTCACAAGCTGGGTATCTTTTATCCCCCCAGACGTCCGCTCCATATAGCTTCGGCATAATCTTCATAACGTCAAACTTTTCCTGCGGACGTTAGAAAAAATTTTTTGTTTTGTGAACGTATCTTTTATTTTGTTCAATTTACTTATTTATTTTTTTGTATAACTCAATAGTTCAAATGAGAGTACAAAGAGTTCTGAAAAACGATTTGTTATAACCATACCCTCAATTCACCCAATGCTGTAGAATTTATTAAGTACGGTTCTCTTATATTAATTGCAAGTTTTTGAATGTTATCAAATAAATCACAAAGAGACCATGATCGAACTTTTTCACTACTACCACGATAATATTTCTTTACATGTCCCCACATATGCTGTATTGTATTTTCTATACCCTTACAAGAAGGTACGCACCGTAATTTTTCCGTTAGTATTTTAGCGAGTTCAGAAAAATCGTCATTCGGCAACATTTTGGTGACATTTTTACCAATTTCCTTATACATGTTAACATCTCTAGCAAGAATAGAATATTTATGTTGACTCCAAAGTTCTTGAGGTGTTTTAGGTAAAAAAATACGCCCTTGTTCCTTTAGCTTATATTTTTCCGTTAAAATTCTAAACTGTTCTCTTGGTTGATCAATATACGTTGGCGGCCATAAACCTTTATTACTCTTTGTATTGACCGGAGATTTTTCATTAAAATTTCTCAATTCCATCTCAGAAGCCAACAATTTATGTCGAATTGTCAATGCCCAACCATATTGTAACCACCTAAGAGTCTCTGGATGCTTAGAATAGCCTTTTTTATTGTTAGTACATATTGAAACTATTCCATGCAATTCTCGATGCTCTCCAAGCAGGCTTTGTCTATTCAGGTATCCCGGATTTACATCCCAAATTCTCATTTGCTTTCCAACATGAAAGAGTTTTTAACAATAAAAGAATCAATTTTAATTTTTCAGAGTTTCAAATGTATTTCTTCTCGGTTTGCCGTACCTGCTTTTCTGCCTCTGTCGCATCAGTCTTTTTATGACGCTGGACAATGCGTTCAATACCATTCTCGATATTTATACATTTCTTCTTGAAATCAGCTTGTGTTCCACTCCATTCTTTAGAGACGTTTGATGGCAGTTTGCATCCCCCGCTGCAAACATCTCTTTACCTAATCAGACCAAGATCATCGTATTCTTTAAGTAGATGAAGAGTTTCTTTATCAATACCTGAAATAAAATATGCAATCGTTGCAAAATGAGGTCTACTACTCTCAGAGAGCAATAAAAACAACATTTTCTTCACAACACCTGGCAATATCTCTGCTTGAAATTATGTCTCTGGAGTAGGCGAATAAAACATACGGGGGGGGCATGTCAGTGCTCCAGATTCCTCTTGTCAAGATGAGATAGCTCAAGTTCTTTGCTAATAATATGATTAATAGCAAATTCAAAGGTTCCTTCCTGGAGCTGACGATTGAGATAAACTGGTAGAAAGAGACCTTGAGAAGGATTTGTTGGCTTAAATCTGGGAATTACAGGACTCGTGGAAAATGTTAACCGGTCAATTCGGATAATGTGAACAACGTATACCAAATTTGTCCTGTAATTTCAAGCAATTTATACTTTTTCTACAGCCCCAACGCAAGAGTTCACCGGCGCCGCCGTAAGCGGCGTCCGGTGGAACGACGTGTTATATTTGTTCATTATGTCCTTTGAGTTGTTTAAAATGAAAAAAGAATGCCATTAAAATTATTCTGCTAAATTATAGGGTTATATAATTTACAATTTCTTGTGCTTTGATAAGTGTAGCCCCATGTGCTTTCCAATTTTCAAAAGGCATAGGAATATTTGGTAGTTCTTTGATAGCATCCTCAATCACAAAAATCTTATACCCTCTTTTTGCTAATCCTTTTACAGCAAAATCTACACAAACATTAGTAGCCACACCATAAACAAAAATCTTTTTTGGTGCCAATATTTTTACAATATTTTCTGCGTTGGAATTGTTATAAAAAACATCAAAAAAATCTTTTCTAACGACAATATTCCGTTGGTTGCCTATCATTCCTTTAATTTCATCTGATGAATAGTCTTTATCCCAATCAAAAACAACAGCCGTATCTGGTTTTGTAGCTATCACAAAATCTTGTCCCTCAGTATTTTCCATACAATGAGGTGGAAAGGTAGTAATAAAATCAGGTACGTCCGACAATTCAAGTGATTTTTTATTATGATAATCGCAAGTATTTAGAACCTTAATGTTGTATTTTTCTGCAAATTTCGTAAGTTGCTCTAGAGTTGATTCAATTTTTTCGGCATTCTGTACATAAAGCTTGCCACTTACTTTCATGAAATCGTTTTGCGTATCCACATTCCAAAAAAGGATAGGTGGAGTATTTTTTAATTTCACTTTATCCCTCTTGTTTTTTATTTTTATTACTCTCTTTTTATCTATTATAAGATAACGCAAAGTTCGCCGGAAGCGGTAGCTGTCTGGTGAAACGACTTGTTAGACAAATTATTTTATTGACTTCGCACCATTTCTGACAATTTTGGTTTTTCTCAACGTATAAACAAACAACTATATATTATTTTAGACTTTATGCCTTGAAAATTGTCCATATACCTATTCCAACGAATCCAAATCCTGCGATATAGTGAAGATGTTTCTCACTTATATATTGTGAAACTAAACCGCCAGCAAGCACACCAATACCAGATGCGACGATTAAAGCCAAAGAAGCACCTGTAAATACTGTAAAGCCGCTGACCTTTTGATTTGTAGCAAACAGCATCGTAGCCAACTGAGTTTTATCACCAAGTTCAGCAATAAAGACTGAAATAAAAATCCAGAAATAAAGGATCACCTGCAAGGAGTCATCCAGTTGCACGAACAAGATATTGAACGTGGCTATCTTGGCACCTTTCTCATTTACGGTTTAGAAAAAAATACCAACATGCAATCAAAGAATTGCCCTGGCAATGGCTTTTCCCCGCCAAGACCCTGACCTAACTCCCTCCTACTATTTTTTCCAACATCAAAAGGCCCCTGGCAGCTTATGCTGGAGGGGCCTTTTTTTTTGAGAAATAAAGTCCTGGCGACGACCTAGTTTCCCACGGTTATGACCGCAGTATCATCGGCGCTGGAGGGCTTAACTTCCGAGTTCGAGATGGTATCGGGTGGGA
>PDWJ01000213.1_pt1 | contig 87574 bp, 80 predicted proteins | sample 1430881 | NCBI WGS metagenome assembly PDWJ01 (sample SAMN01162460, study PRJNA174530) | Oral metagenome, whole genome shotgun sequencing project. | biome: Marine environment; feature: Marine mammal; material: Swab sample of the gingival sulcus; isolation source: swab sample of gingival sulcus...
GAACTCAATCAACAAATCGCGCCGCCGGGGGCGATCCCCCAAAAGCGCCCGCACATCGTCCCATGCCTGATCCTCAAGCTGTCGCCCCTTGGGCGTGTGACGCCCCTTGCCCTTGCCCGATTTCCAAACGCCTTTGCGTTGATCCAGCGCCATGTTGCCCCCCGTTGCCTTGTCGTGGTCGCCTTGTCGTGCCGTCCTGTCGTTCCGATCACCCCGGTTTCCCGGACCCTAGCGGATTTCGAACAGGTCGCGTGAGACCAAAAGCGACAGGTTCCGCGCCGGATGCGTTCCTGGCCGCTTCAATTCGTCCCAAAACTCCCCTTATCGCGCCGCTGTTTTTCGCTAAGGTAGCGTCAGGATCAAGCAGACCCCAACCAAAACGGAGCTTTCCATGATCGGCTTTGCCCTCGCCACCCTTGGAAACGTGGTGTTGTTGTTTCTGGCGCTCTGGGCCGGGGGCGTCTGGATCTGGATCGCGCTGGCCTATATCACCGCGTTCACGGCGTTGCTGGACCGTTTTGTGCCGCGCCTGTTTCCCGACATGTCCGAAGGCGAGGAGTTTCCCAGCGGCGCGGTATTGTCCATGGTTTTGGGTGTGGCGCATCTGTTGCTGTTGGGCTGCGGTGTGTATGTGCTGTCGGGCGACGGGCCTGGGGTTCTGCCCTGGCTGGGGCTGGCCGTGGCGCTGGCGCTGTTCTTTGGACAGGTCAGCCATCCCAACGCGCATGAGTTGATCCACCGGCGCGAAAAAGGGGCGCGGATCTTGGGCCGCGTGATTTATTCCAGCCTGTTGTTCGGCCATCACGCCAGCGCGCATGTCTTGGTGCATCACGTCCATGTGTGCAGCGATCAGGACCCCAATTCCGCCCGCCGCGGGGTTGGGTTTTACCGTTTCTTTGCAAAAGCCTGGGCCGGGTCTTTTCGCGCCGGACTGCGGGCGGAAAACGCGTTACGCGCGCGGGCTTCGCGGGTGCGGAGCGTGGGGTCTCATCCCTATTTGTGGTATGTGGGAATTGCGGTGGGGCTGATCTGTGGCAGCTATGCCCTCTTTGGGCTGCGCGGGCTGGGCACGCTTTTGTTCATCGCGTTCTACGCACAGGTGCAAATCCTGTTGGCGGATTATGTCCAGCATTACGGCCTGCGCCGTCGCCTGCGGGAAAATGGCAAACCCGAACCGGTGGGGCCGGGGCATTCGTGGAATGCGCCCCATTGGTTCAGTTCGGCCCTGATGGTGAATGCGCCACGCCATTCCGACCACCATCTGAACCCTTTACGCCCTTATCCGGGCCTGCGGCTGAACCCCGAAACCATGCCAGTCCTGCCGCATTCCCTTCCTGTCATGGCCGCAATCGCGCTGTGGCCTCCGCTGTGGCGCAGGGTCATGGCGCGCTGCCTGAAGGGATTGCCAGTTCCCGGGGACGCGCGCTAGGCTCAACACCATGATACAATCCTTGCACATCTTCACACGGGCCATTTTCATACGGGCCTTTGCCCTCGTCCTGATATCTTTCCCGGCCCAGGCCGCCGAACGCCTTGGAGCCGAGGAGTTTGACACCCTGACCCGCAGCAAAACCTTCTATTTCGGTCGTGCGGGCAAACTGTATGGGGGTGAGCAATATCTTGAGGGGCGCGAGGTGCTCTGGTCCTTTCTGGACGGCAATTGCAAACGCGGGCGTTGGTATGAAGAAGGCGGGATGATCTGTTTCGTCTATGAAGATCGCCCCGAGCCGCAATGCTGGAGCTTTGAGGCGCGGGCCGGCGGGCTTGTGGCCCGTTACGAAAACAACCCGGAAGCCAGTGAACTCTACGAGGTCGAACAGAATCCCAAGCCGCTTTACTGTAAAGGACCTGCCGTGGGGGGCTGAGGGGGGCTGAATTCCTGACCTGATTCCCCGGCCCGATTCCCTAGCCTGTAGGTTAACCCGCGCCCCTGCGGGGCACCGCGTGCCGCGGGCGGGGGGTGGTTGCCGCTCTGGGCGCGCTGCGCCCAGAGCGGCAACCACCGGGTCAGGCCCTCACCTGTGGGGTTCCCTTCCGCACGGCATGAAGCAGCATGAAGACCGGATCAGAACAGGCTGCCCTGTTCCGGCGGTGCCTTCTTTGCCTTGGCCGCTGCGGCGGGTTTTGCCTTGGATTTCGGGGCGGGTTTTACCCTTTCGACGGGCGCTCCGCCCGGATTGAAACGCCCATCGGCAAATTCGATCTCCAACGCCTGCGCGGTTTCGGCAGACGCAACCGTGGTGATGACCTGATCGCCGCTGCGGACCACGGCATATCCACGCGCCAGCGTCGCCTTGTAGCCCAGGGTTTCGCGCAACCGGTCCAACCCTTCCAGCCGGGCGCGCCAATCCGTGGTCTGTCGCGCGGCGGCATCCGCGAAACGGCGCGCAAGCATTTGCTGCGCCTCGCGTTTTTGCTTTGTCTCGCGGGTCAGCGCGTTGAGGTTCAGCCGCGCCGCCACCGCGTTCAGCCTGCGCCGGTCGCCTTCGACCAGCCGGTTCAGCAGCGAAGGCCGCAACGGCCCGCTCACTTCCTGAAGCCCCAGCCGACGTCTCTGAACCCCCGAGGTCAGGGCCGCTGGCAACCGTTCTGCCGCGCGATCCAACCGCTGTTTCGGCCCGTCAAGCAGGCTGTCCTTGCGCGGCAGGGCCCGCGCCACATCCGCCACCCTTTGTTTGCGCCGCGCCACCCCTTGGGTCAGCGCGCCGGTCAGCCGCCCGCCCTGCCCCTCCAGCCAGGCGAGAAGCTCCAACCGCACCGGCACCGCCAACTCTGCCGCCGCCGTGGGCGTTGGCGCGCGTTTATCGGACACATAGTCAATCAATGTGGTGTCGGTTTCGTGCCCAACGGCGGAAATCAACGGAATTCGGGACTCTGCCGCCGCCCGCGCGACGATTTCTTCGTTGAACCCCCACAGGTCCTCAATCGAGCCCCCTCCCCGTGCCACAATCAACAGGTCGGGCCGCGGCATCGCCCCGCCCGGGGTCATTGCATTGAACCCGCGAATGGCCGCCGCCACCTCGGGCGCACATTTTTCACCCTGCACCGCCACGGGCCAGATCAGGACCTTGCGCGGGAACCGATCCCGCAACCGGTGCAGGATATCGCGGATCACCGCCCCGCTCGGCGAGGTCACAACCCCGATGATCTCCGGCAGATAGGGCAAGGGCCGCTTGCGTTCCGGCGCAAACAGCCCTTCTGCCGACAACATCGCCTTGCGTTTTTCCAGCATCGCCATCAAGGCCCCGGCCCCGGCAGGTTTCAGGTCCTCGATCACGATCTGATAGCGCGACTGGCCACCAAAAGTGGTCAGCCGCCCCGTCGCGACAACTTCCATCCCCTCTTCAGGCTGGACCGGCAGGCGAGTGGCCACGCCTTTCCAGATCACCCCGTTCAGAACGGATTTATCATCCTTGAGATCCATGTAGACATGACCGGACCGCGGGCGGCTGACCCGCCCCACTTCGCCCCGGATGCGCACATGAGAAAACTCACCTTCAATCACCCTTTTGATCGCCCCCGAAATCTCGGACACGGTGAATTCGGGTTCGTTCATGCCCGGCAGCGGGCTATCAATCAGATCGGACATGGCTTTGGCCTACCCTGTCTTGAGCAACGCGGCAAGCACCCATAGGCCGTCGCCGTCCGTCCCGCCCCACCCGTCCCGAATGTCCCGCCCACCCCAAATACCGCTATGCGTTGTCGCATTGAGCTTTTGGGCCGCAATGCGTAGAACGCGCCCAAGCAAGGGCCAAGCAGGAGAGCGCGTCATGAATATCCTTATCCTCGGTAGCGGCGGGCGCGAACATGCGCTGGCCTGGGCGGTGAAGCAGAACCCGAAATGCGACCGGCTGATCGTTGCGCCGGGCAATGCGGGGATCGCGGCAATTGCCGAATGCGCCACGCTGGACATCATGGATGGCGGCGCGGTCTGTACCTTTGCCGAAGAAAACGCCGTGGACTTCGTGATCGTCGGTCCAGAAGCGCCGCTGGCCGAAGGCGTGGCGGATCGCCTGCGCGAAGCGGGCGTGTCGGTGTTTGGCCCGTCTCGGGCGGCGGCCCGGCTGGAAGCCTCCAAAAGCTTCACCAAGGAAATCTGTGACGCGGCGGGAGCCCCCACGGCCGCCTATGGCCACTTTACCGATCTCGCCAGCGCCCGCGCCTATGTGGAACAACAGGGTGCGCCGATCGTGATCAAGGCCGACGGGCTGGCCGCGGGCAAAGGCGTGATCGTGGCCATGGATCTGCCCACCGCGCTTGAGGCGCTGGACGACATGTTCGGCGGGGCCTTTGGCGGGGCCGGGGCCGAGGTGGTCGTGGAAGAATTCATGGAGGGCGAAGAGGCGTCTTTCTTTGTGCTTTGTGACGGGGAAACCGCCCTGCCCGTGGGCACGGCCCAGGATCATAAACGCGTGGGCGAAGGCGACACCGGTCCCAACACGGGCGGCATGGGGGCCTATTCCCCCGCCCCGGTGATGAGCGATGCGGTAATTGCCAGGACCATGGATGAAATCGTGCGCCCGACGCTGGCCGAAATGGCACGGCGCGGCACCCCCTACCAGGGCGTGCTGTTCGTCGGGTTGATGATCAGGGATGGCCAGCCCCGGCTGGTGGAATACAACGTGCGCTTTGGTGACCCGGAATGCCAATGCCTGATGATGCGGCTGGGGGCACAGGCCTTTGACCTGATCCAGGCCACAGCCCAGGGGCGGCTGGGCGATGTCACCGTCAACTGGGCCGATGACCATGCCATGACCGTGGTGATGGCGGCCAGGGGCTATCCCGGTACCTATGACAAAGGCAGCGTGATCAAGGGGCTTGAGAATTGCCCCGAGGATTCCATGAACATGGTATTTCACGCCGGCACGGCGGATCTGGATGGCCAGATCGTGGCCACCGGTGGCCGGGTATTGAACGTCACGGCGCGCGGGGCAACACTTGCAGACGCCGCCGAACGGGCTTACGCCATGGTGGATCGGATCGATTGGCCCGAAGGGTTCTGTCGTCGCGACATTGGCTGGCGGGCGCTTTGACCCGTGAATGGTGCTTTTGGGAGAGGGCAAAAAGACATGAGCGAATTCAATACACTGGACGTGAAAAAGGATGATGACGGCGTTTGGACCGTGACGCTGAACCGGCCAGAAAAACGCAACGCGCTGAACGAAGAAACGATCGAGGAGTTGATCGAACTCTTCTCCAAAGCCCCGCGTCAGGACGCGCGGGCCATCGTGCTGACCGGGGCGGGGGATCACTTCTGTGCGGGGCTCGACCTCGTGGAGCACCACGACGAAGATCGCAGCCCGGCCGACTTCATGCATGTCTGCCTGCGCTGGCACGAGGCCTTCAACAAAATGGAATATGGCGGCGTGCCGATCATCGCCGCCCTCAGGGGCGCGGTTGTCGGCGGCGGGCTGGAACTGGCCAGCGCGGCCCATGTGCGCGTGATCGACCCCGGCACCTATTTCGCCCTGCCCGAAGGTCAGCGCGGCATTTTCACCGGCGGCGGTGCCACGATCCGTGTCTCGGACATGATCGGCAAATACCGGATGATCGACATGGTTCTGACCGGTCGGGTCTATCAGGGGCAAGAGGCCGTCGACCTGGGTCTTGCGCAATATATCACCGACGAAGGCGACAGCTTTGACAAGGCGATGGAACTGGCCCGCAAAGTGGCCCAGAACCTGCCGCTGACCAATTTCGCCATCTGCTCGGCGGTCAGCCACATGAACAACATGTCCAACATGGATGCGGCCTATGCCGAGGCTTTCGTGGGCGGCATCGTCAACACCCAACCCGCGGCACGCGAACGGCTGGCGGCCTTCGCCAACAAAACCGCCGCAAGGGTGCGCCCGAACACCCCGAACACATAGGCCCCTCGCAGGTAAATGAACCGGGCAGTCCGGGGCAGTCCGGTTTTTTGATGCGCGCACCAAACAATGCGTGTGGTGCTTCTTCTTCCCGTGTTTCAGCCCCCCGCACGCGGGGCGAACTTGTTGAAACGAGCGTATGGAATGGAGCGCGGTGATCGGACATATGATGTTTGCGCCGCGTTTTCCCAACAAATCTATTGCCTGAACGGTTGGCCTCGCCCCATCGGATGGGTGCTGGTATTTGCAGGAGCGCTCATTCTGCGTGGCCTCGCTTGCACGCGAACGGCAATACGCCCGGCAAAAGCCCCACCATGCGACCACCCACCGTTTTGACAAATCGCTCCCCATACGCCAGAACGCGGTGCAGCAAACAGACCAACAATACAATAAGAGACCGGACCATGCCTGTAACCACCCAAGACCTCGCCAGCGCCCGTGCTCAATGGGGCGAGGGGCTGATCGCGATTTCCAGAGCCTTTGAAACCGGTGGCATCGACGCCGCCCGCGTCGCCGCGACCACGGTGCTGGACGCCGCCTATGGCTATGACCTCGGCCCGGTCCTGTTCAAACCCACCCTGACCAGCGGGGAACAGACCTTCCGCCCGACCAAAGCCGGGGCGCTGGCCTATTTCGTGGGGCATGACGCCGACTATCCTCTGGATATCGGGTTCGGCATCAGAGGCTGGCGTACCATGGAAAGCGTGACAGCGGCTGAATTCATCGAAGGTGATATCGGCATGTGGATGGGCTGGGTCATCCTGACCGAAAAAGACGGCAACGTGACCAAGGTTGACAAAAGTTTTGGCTACAAGAAGGGCGTGGATGGCGGTTTGCGCATTGTCCACCACCATTCCTCCCTGCCCTATCAACCCTGATCCTCTGCGCCAGGCCTGCGCCAGGGTTGGGATCGGGGTCAGGGGTCGGAACCCGGCGCATTGTCCTGTCCCCGCGCGCCCTGCCTGCTTCCCCACCCTGACCTCACCCTCCCCTCTGACCTAAGGTCACAGTTGGATCGAATCACCCTTGCCCGTTTAATGGCGGACAACACGAGGGAGGGTTCATTATGCGCATCATCAAACGGCTGGTTCAGCTTGTCGTGGCTCTGGCAGTTCTCGGCGTGGCCGGGTTCCTTATCTTTGGCCCGGCCATTATCGAAAAGGGCCGCAACCAGGTTGCGACCCATGACCCCTACCCGGTGTCTGACAAGGCTCAAGCGTTGCATGACCGGCTGATTGTCGGCGACTGGCATGCCGATACCATGCTGTGGAAACGCGACGCTCTGGAACGCGGTACGCGCGGACAGGTGGACCTGCCCCGGCTGATCGACGGCGGCGTGGCGGTTCAGGTGTTCACCGCCGTGACGAAAAGCCCGGCGGGCCAGAATTACGAGGGCAACTCGTCGGACGCCTTTGACAACATCACCCTTCTCGCGATTGCTCAACTCTGGCCCCTGCGCACCTGGCAATCCATCTTTGAACGCGCCATGTACCAGGCGGAAAAACTGCACGGCGTTGCCGCCCGTTCACAGGGGCGGTTGAAAGTCATCCGCACCCGCGCGGATCTTGAGGCCGTGCTTGCCGCGCGGGCCGCGGGCGAAAAGGTCGTCGGCGGCATCTTGGGTGTGGAAGGGCTGCACCCGCTTCAGGGCGACATAAACAACCTGCCCCAGCTGTTTGACGCCGGGCACCGGGTTTATGGGCTGCATCACTTCTTTGACAACGAATTGGGAGGGAGCCTGCACGGCTTCTCCAACAAGGGTCTGACCCCCTTTGGTCGCGAGGTGGTGGCCCGGCTGGCCGAGATGCCCGTGGTCATCGACGTGGCGCATTCAAGCCCCAAGGTGGCCCGCGAAGTACTTGATATGGTGGAAGTGCCGATCATCGTGTCGCACACCGGGCTGCATTCCCATTGCAAGGTCAAACGCAACTATCCCGATGACCTGATGCGCGCCATCGCCGCCACCGGCGGCGTGATCGGCATGGGATACTGGGCCGACGTGGTCTGTGGCGATATCAGCCCGGATGGGATCGCCAAGATGATCGTTGCTGCGATTGCGGCCATTGGCGAAGATCACATTTCGCTTGGCTCCGACTTTGACGGCTCGGTGGGCACGGCTTTTGACACGTCCGAACTGCCGGCCCTGACACACGCCCTTCTGGAACACGGACTCAGCGAAACCCAGATCGAAAAGGTTATGGGGGGCAACATGATGCGTGTCTTGCGCGCGCGTCTGGAATAACCGCAAGGCCCAACGGGTCCGTTCAGTCGCCGCTTCAGGCGCGAACAGGTTGGCGGTGATCCGCGTCACCGCCATCTTGGTCATCTCAGTCGATGTCCGACCACGGCCAGGGCTTCACATCGCTCGCCCCGGTCATGTAGCGCACCGCCTTGGCCATCCACACCCCCAGATCGGTGCCGAACTCCGCAAGGTTTTCATTCGATTCGCCCTTGTTCAGCGCCATGATGGCCAATTGAACCAACATGATCACCCACAGGATCGTCTGGGACACGCTGAACATCAGCCACAACAGCACAAGGTAAACGATACGGATCATCAGACCGTCCCCCTGTTCCGGCTCAAACTGCTCACCGTGAAGACGGCCCTCGACCTTGTCCTCGTCGTTCATTCCTGTCTCCCATAAAACAAACCCGGCACCAGTGTGACGCCGGGCCGGATTCATTTCAAGATGGGTCCGGTCAAGACCAATACGGTCAAGGCGGATCGCGTCAGGATGGTTCGGGACATCTGGCCGAAGCCAGCATGCCCTTGTCCGCCGCCAGTTCACGCATCCGTTTCTGTAGCTTCTCGAACGCGCGCACCTCGATCTGGCGGATACGCTCGCGGCTGACGTCATACTGACCGCTCAGTTGTTCCAGCGTGATCGTGGTTTCGCTCAGCCGGCGTTGGGTCAGAATGTCTTTCTCGCGGTCATTCAACACCTCCATCGCCTTGGCCAACAGCTCGCGCCGCGCCTCCAACTCGTTCCTGGCCTCGTAATCACCGGCCTGATCGGCATCTTCATCCTCAAGCCAGTCCTGCCATTGCATCGTGCCTTCGCCTTCGGAGCCGACCGTAGCATTCAGAGACGCATCCCCCCCGGACAACCGGCGGTTCATGCTGATCACCTCATCCTCGGTCACGCCAAGGTCATTGGCGATGCGGGCCACGTTTTCGGGGCGCATGTCGCCCTCTTCCAACGCGCCGATCCGGGCCTTGGCCTTGCGCAGGTTAAAGAACAGCTTCTTCTGGGCGGAGGTGGTGCCCAGTTTCACCATGGACCACGAACGCAGCACATATTCCTGAATACTGGCGCGAATCCACCACATGGCATAGGTTGCCAAACGGAACCCTTTTTCCGGGTCAAACCGCTTCACGGCCTGCATCAGGCCCACATTCGCCTCGGAAATCACCTCGGCCTGGGGCAACCCATAGCCGCGGTATCCCATGGCGATTTTGGCCGCCAGCCGCAGGTGCGATGTCACCATCCTGTGCGCGGCCTCGGTGTCTTCCTTTTCAACCCAGGCCTTGGCCAGCATATATTCCTCTTCCGGTTCCAAAAGCGGGAATTTGCGGATTTCCTGCATATAGCGGTTCAATCCGCCTTCCGGTGTCGGTGCCGGGAGATTTGCGTAGTTACTCATGTCTCTTGTCCCTCCTCTGTCAGGACCGATCTTACAGACCCAATGTTTACGGGCTTAACATTGAGATAGGTTGGCGCTAACGGCCTTTCAAGGGCCTTGGCATGAAAACTTTCAAACGTTTCCCGCAAACCCAAAGAATTACGGGTTACGATTTAACGCAAGGTGAACCCTGACCCGTCGGATTAAAAGGCGTGTTTCTGCGCTTTCACGCACAATTCATGTGCGGCGATCCCCCCATGACCGCGCAATCAGGGGCGCGTTCAACTCCCCTTTCTGCCCCCTTTCATCCCTCTGCGGGGAAAAAATCTGCCGGGGTTTTCATGGCTTTCAATGCGCGCATCCTGTCCAGCCACCCCTGTAGGGCGGGGGTGGGGTCCACCCCGGCTTCGGCAATCCACTGGGTATATCCCCAGACCGCACAATCCCCGATCCCCGGGGCCTCGCCATGAAGAAACGGGGCCTGCGACAGCAGCGTTTCAAAGTTCCGACAATCCACCGCGTAACGGCTCCGCAGCCATTCAAGCACACCTTCGGGGAAACCTTCGCCCCTGACGCGCCGCGCTTCCTTTAACTGGGGCAGGCACATCCCGATCCGGTTCGCCTCCCACATCAACAGCTCACGACCCCGCCGAAGACCCTGTGCGCTTTCTCCTCCAAGGCATTGAAACCGCTGCGCGATTTCCAGCAATATCGCCCCGGATTGAGTGAACGGCGCGCCGTCGATCATCAACAAAGGCACTTCCGCAAAGGGACTGGCCGCCAGAAACTCTTTCGGGCGCGACGCCGGGTCGGCCCAGATATCCACCCAGACCGTGCGATGCCCGATGCCCGCCAGCGACAACGCCAATGCGATCTTGCAGGCATGACCCGAGTCAGGGTGGCCGAACAACACCAGATCACTCATTTTGATCTCCCAATCTGTTATCCTGTCGGCCTATAATCCCGTCGGTGCCCGCAGATTTTCAATCAAATCGGTCATGTCATCCGGCACCGGAGCCTCAAACCGCATGGTTGCCCCGCTGACCGGGTGTTCAAACCCCAACACGGCGGCATGAAGCGCCTGGCGCGGAAACTCCCGCGCAGCGATCAGGCCAGCAGGGGACAGAGCCTTGGGCGACAGCTTGCGTTTGCCCCCATAGATCGGGTCGCCGATCAACGAATGGCCCGCATGGGTCATATGCACCCGGATCTGATGGGTGCGCCCGGTTTCAAGCCAGCATTCCACGAGGCTCGCCACTGCGGGGGTGCCGAATTCTTCGACAATCCGCGCGCGGGTGACCGCGTGGCGACCTGCGTTGAACAGCACCGCCTGACGTTGACGGTCGTGCTTGTGACGGGCCAGCCCGGTGGTGATCTTCATGATATTGCCGGGTTCGAAATTGATCCCCTTCACGCCACGCACACGCGGGTCATTGGCGTCTGGCACCCCATAGACCACAGCAAGGTAATACCGTTCGACACTGTGCTTTTCAAATTGCGCGGCAAGCCCCTGATGGGCGGCATCGGTCTTGGCGACGACCAAAAGCCCGCTGGTATCCTTGTCGATCCGGTGTACGATGCCCGGACGCGCCACGCCGCCGACACCTGAAAGACTGTCGCCACAATGATACATCAACGCGTTGACAAGCGTGCCCGACGGCGAGCCCGGAGCCGGGTGAACCACCATCCCCGCGGGCTTGTTGATGACAATCAGGTCGTCATCCTCGAAAACCACGTCCAACGGAATGTCCTGCGGGCCGATGTGGCTGCCCTCGGCCACAGGCACCGCGATCTCGATGCGATCGCCTTCTGTGACCCTGGCCTTGGGATTGTCCACCACCGCGCCGTTGACCCGTACGGCACCTGCGGCCAGAAGTTTGACCAATCGCGACCGCGACAGTGTCGCCTCCTCTGGCACATCCCGCGAAAGCGCCTTATCAAGGCGGGCGGGCGGATCGGTCATGATCCGGAAACTGACGATAGGTTCTGCCATGGATGACACTCCCAACCCGGTGGATGAAAAGACGCTGAAATTCCTGCGTGTGCTTGTGACGGTGCTGACCGGCACGATGATTGTGGGGGTTTTAGTGATCATCGGCCTGCTTGTCACCCGGATTGCAGCACCTGCGCCGATGGTGCCCGCAACGCTGACCCTTCCCAATGGCACGGTTCCCACCGCTTATACCCAGACCGCCGATTGGGTCGCGGTGGTATCCGACGACAACCGTATCCTGATCTTCAACCGCCTGACCGGTGCGTTGATCCAGGAGATTGACGTCAAAACCGCACCGTAACGCCAAGGCCTGTCACCCCGTGACCGTGTGCCCCCTTTGGGGCGCACCGCGTGCCGCGAGCGGGGGCGGTTGCCCGGACAGGCGCAACGCGCGAGGATCGCATTTCAATGCGACCGCAGTAGGCGGGAGGGGAGCGGGAGGGCCCAGTTCCCCAGATCTCCACCGCCCCCTCTTTCCAATTCCCGTGCGGGATGGCATAGCGGGGCCATGCTGGATCACGACGACATTCACCCCCTGTTTCACGGTGCGCCCAAAACCACCGAATTCAAGAAGCTGCGCAAACGGCTGGTTCAAAACGTGCGCGAAGCGGTGGACCAATACGGCATGGTCGAACCCGGAGCGCGCTGGCTTGTCTGCCTGTCCGGGGGCAAGGACAGCTATACACTGCTGGCCGTCCTGCACGAATTGAAATGGCGCGGGCTTTTGCCTGTGGATCTGCTGGCCTGTAATCTGGACCAGGGGCAACCGGGCTTTCCCGCCACGGTCCTGCCCGGTTTTCTCGAAAAAATGGGTGTCGATCACCGGATCGAATATGAAGACACCTACTCCATTGTCATGGACAAGGTGCCCGCCGGGCGCACCTTCTGCGCGCTCTGTTCCCGCCTCAGGCGCGGCAACCTCTACCGGATCGCGCGGGAAGAAGGGTGTTCCGCCGTTGTGCTGGGCCATCACCGCGACGACATTCTTGAAACCTTTTTCATGAACCTCTTTCACGGCGGTCGTCTGGCGACCATGCCGCCCAAGCTGGTGAACGAAGAAGGCGACCTTTTCGTCTATCGCCCCCTCGCCCATGTCGCCGAGGCGGATTGCGAAAAGTTTGCAACCGCGATGCAATACCCGATCATCCCCTGCGATCTCTGCGGGTCCCAGGACGGGTTGCAGCGCCAACAGGTCAAACAGATTCTGGACGGCTGGGAGAAAAACAGCCCCGGTCGGCGTCAGGTTATGTTCCGGGCCTTGATGAATGCCCGGCCCAGCCATCTTCTTGACCCGAAACTCTTTGATTTTTCGGGGCTTGAGCGGAGATCGGTAAAATTTGAGGAAAATTCCGACAGCGCGCCGCGGTTGCGTTAAACCCCTGTTGAGGATGGGGCCCTAGCCTTGCTGTGTATTTGGCAAGACTGCTCAGGGGGCACCGCAATGAGGCCGCAACAAAAATCTGTGTTGATCACCCTGCAAAAGGAGCTGCAGCGGATCCTGTTCGGTCCACAGGTTCTGGCGTTCCTGCCCGCTCTCGTCCTGGCCGCGTACTGGACTGCGGGTGAAGTGGCTTTGCTGGTCGTCGCCATTGGTGTCCCCTTTCTGGCCCTGCTCGCGGGCGGTTTTCAGGAACGCCTGCAAACCGACTCCGCCTCCCTAGATGCCGTCACAAATCTTCCCCTGCGCAACAGCCTGGAATCCCGGATCAATGAACGGCTTGCCAAGTCGACCACCGGAACAGATGCCAGCGCGGCCCAGGCCATTTGTTTTATCGTTGAAATAGAAGAGTTTGCACGCTTTCGCGAGCGTCACAGCCCAAGCGAGGCGGACACCATCCTCCAGCGGATTGCGGAGCGGCTTGAAACCGCTCTGCGCGATGGCGACCTGCTGACCCGCCTGGGCGCGGCACAGTTTGGAATTTGTCTGGGCACGATAAATCGGCTGGACCTTGAAACCGGGGTTCAGGTGGCCTCGCGGCTTCAGGCGGCTGTCGAAGATCCGCTTTCGATCAATGGACAGGCGGTGTATTTCAACTGTTCCGTTGGCTTCTGCCTGGCATCACGCAGCCCGCGCAAGGTGGGCGAGGCGCTGATCGACAATGCCATTATCGCCTTGGGCGAAGCCCTGCGCAACGGCCCTTCCGCGATCCGCTCTTATTCCATCGAAATGGGGGAACAAAAGCAAAAGCGCGACACGATGCGCAGCGATTCCGTCACCGCTCTGGAACGTGGCGAAATCATCCCGTGGTTCCAACCCCAGGTGTCAACCGATACCGGCGAAGTCACTGGGTTCGAGGCGCTGGCCCGCTGGTTCCACCCCGAGAAAGGCATCATCCCCCCCGGCGATTTCCTGCCTGCCCTGGAAGAGGCGGGCCAAATGCAACGGCTGGGCGAAGCGATGCGCCTTCAGGCCCTGACAGCGCTCTGCGCGTGGGATGCCGCTGGTCTGAATGTGCCCTGCGTCGCGGTGAACTTCACCGGAGAAGAGTTGCGCGATCCGCGGCTCACCGAGAAGATTCGCTGGGATCTGGACCGTTTCGATCTGGACCCGAGCAGGTTGACCGTCGAAGTTCTCGAAACCGTCATCGCCGGGGCCCCCGAAGACACCGCAGCCCGCAATCTCGCCAAACTGTCGGAAATGGGGTGCCGTATTGATCTGGATGATTTTGGCACGGGCCATGCGTCGATCACCGCCATTCGGCAGTTCACCGTCAACCGGCTCAAGATCGACCGCAGTTTTGTCAGCCATGTGGACACAGATGCCGAACAACAACGCATGGTGTCCGCTATCCTGACCATGGCCGAACGACTGGGGCTGGAAACGCTGGGCGAAGGTGTTGAAAACTCGGGCGAACACAACATGCTGGCACAATTGGGCTGTGGTCATGTGCAAGGGTTCGGCATCGCCCGCCCAATGCCGTTCGATCAAACCATCGACTGGATTCGGGGGCATCGCGCCAAGGTCGGCAAACTGCCCCATATCGGGCGCAAATCCGGCTGACCCCGGGGTGATCCCGCGTCCTGCCCAACGTCGAACCCGGTGCGAATTGCTCTCCAGAAGGCCCAATTCCGCGAAACCGGGACCTTTTCCCCGGCTCAGAAACCGCGCAATCCGGGTGATTAAACCAATAACCGCTTGACCTTTGGGGCTTTGGGCTGTTGAACCGGCACCACTTTCCAACGACGATATGGGCCCTTTGATGGACGATCAGAACAAGAACCTCATCCTTGCCGTTGCACTTAGCATGGTTGTTATCATCGGATGGTCACTGATGTTCCCGCCGCCCGAGGTGCCGGTTGAAACCGCCGCAGGCGATGCGGCCCGGATGACCCCGCAGGCCACAGCGCCCGTTGCGGTTCCGGCGGCGACAGCTTCGGCCACACCCGAAACGACCGCGGCGCAAACTGCGGTCGGCACAACGCTGGCCGACGCCCCCCGGGTATCGATCGACACGGAGTCCGTCACCGGCTCGATCTCGCTTCTGGGCGGACGCATCGATCAATTGTCGCTCAAGGGCTACAAGGAAACCCTGAAAGAGGGCAGCGATATCGTCACGTTGCTCGCTCCGGTTGGCGAGGAAAACGCCTATTACGCTCTTTACGGCTGGGCCCCCGGCGCGGGTCTGTCGCCTGAACAGGTCCCCGGCGCGAATACGCTCTGGACCCAGACCGGCGGTGACACACTGACCCCCGAAAGCCCGGTTCAGCTTAGCTGGAACAACGGCGCGGGCCTGACCTTTACCCGCACCCTTGCGGTGGATGATCAATTCATGTTCACCGTCACCCAGGGCGTGCAAAACACCGGCGCAGCCAGCGTTTCCCTGGCCCCTTACGGCATCCTGGCCCGCCATGGTGAACCACAGGACATGAAAAACTTTTTCATCCTGCACGAGGGTGCAATCGCCATGTCCGATGGCGAATTGTCCGAGGTGGATTACAGCGACATGGCCGACTATGCCGTAGATCCCGGCGAAGCGGCGCAGGCCGAAGTCACCCGGGTCGAAAAAAGCGGCTGGATCGGCTTCACCGATCACTACTGGATGACCACCCTGATCCCCGATGCCGGGGCGTTCAAATCGGTCCTGAAATACGACGCAAAACGCAACATCTATCAAACCGAAGCGGTCCAGGCGACCCAGACGCTTGCCCCCGGCGCTTCAATCGCCATCCAAAGCCGCCTGTTCGCAGGGGCCAAGGAATGGGAAACGATCCGCACCTACCAGAACGACAATGGCGTGGAAAAATTCCTCGATTCCATCGACTGGGGCTGGTTCTTCTTCATCACCAAGCCGATGTTCGCGCTGTTGCACAAGCTGAACCAGCTGATCGGCAACATGGGCTGGGCGATCATTGGCCTGACCATCATCATCAAGGGCATCCTGTTCCCGCTGGCTTACAAATCCTACGCCTCCATGGCCAAGATGAAAGAGCTTCAGCCGCAGATGGAAAAGATCAAGGAGGCCGCCGGGGACGACCGCCAGAAGGTCCAGCAGGAGATGATGGCGCTTTACAAGAAGGAAAAGGTCAACCCGGCCTCCGGCTGTCTGCCCATCTTGTTGCAAATCCCGATCTTCTTCTCGCTTTACAAGGTGATCTTCGTCACGCTCGAACTGCGTCATGCGCCCTGGATCGGCTGGATCACCGACCTCTCGGCCCCGGATCCGTCCTCGATTCTGAACCTGTTTGGTCTTCTCCCCTTTACCGCCCCCGAACCAGGCAGCATCCTGGCCCTGATCAGCCTGGGCGTGCTGCCGATCATCCTCGGCATTTCCATGTGGCTGCAACAGAAACTGAACCCCGCGCCCACCGATCCGGTGCAGCAAACCATCTTTGCCTGGATGCCGTGGGTCTTCATGTTCATGCTGGGCGGGTTTGCCAGCGGTCTGGTTATCTACTGGATCGCCAACAACGTGATCACCTTTACGCAACAGTACCTGATCATGCGCAGCCATGGCTATAAACCCGATGTATTTGGCAATATCCGGTCCAGTCTGGCTCGTAAAAAGGCGGACTGATGGGGCGGATTGCCCAAATCTGGCGCCACCCGATCAAGGCGCATGGGCGCGAAGCAATCGTCAACGCGCGGCTCGAAAAGGGCCGCGCGTTACCGTTTGACCGCCAGTGGGCGATTGCCCATGCGGGGGCGGTTCTGCGCAATGCGCCCGATGGCTGGCATCCCTGCACCAACTTTTCCCGTGGCGCGTCCAGCCCGTTGTTACAGGCGATCACCTCAAGCTTCGATGTGGCGACCAACACGCTCACCCTGACCCACCCGATGAAACCGGGGATCACCGTGAACCCGGATCTGGAACAGGACCAGGCGCGGCTGATCGACTGGGTCACCGGTTTCACCCCCTCGGGCCGTCCCGCGCCCGTGTCGGTGATCAAGGCACCGAATGCCATGACCGACAGCCAGACCGTGTCGCTCTCCCTGCTCAATCTGGCCAGCAACGACGCCGTGGCCGACCGGCTGGGACAAGAGATTTCGCCCCTGCGCTGGCGCTCGAACCTGCTGGTGGCCGGGCTGGCCCCGTGGGAAGAACGCGGCTGGGTGGGCAAGGATATCCGCATCGGCACGGCCAGGTTCCATATCCGCAAGGAAATCACCCGCTGCCGTATGACCGAAGCCAACCCCGACACCGGCATCCGTGATGCCAACACGCTGGCCGCGCTGCGCGACGGCTGGGGGATTCAGGAAATGAGCGTCCACGCCGTTGTCACCCAATCGGGCGATATCGCGGTGGATGATGAGATCGAGGTGCTGACCTGATGCAAATGCCCTTTCCTCTGGCCGAAGAGCCGGACGAGTTGATGACCGAAAAAGGGCGCAAGCTTTTTGCCGGTGACACCGATTTCCTGAAAGGTGTTGTGGCCATGTCCGGCCTGCCACCTTCGGACCGGATCGAAGTATGCTTTGCCGGGCGCTCCAATGTCGGCAAATCCACGTTGATCAATGCGCTGACCGGACGTACCCGGCTGGCGCGGGCGTCCAACACACCCGGACGTACGCAAGAGATCAACTTTTTCACCGTGGGGGCCGATCACTACGTGGTTGACCTGCCCGGCTATGGTTTTGCCAACGCCCCTGTGGCGGTGGTCGAAAAATGGCAGCGGTTGCTGAAACAATACCTGTCGGGCCGTCAATCCCTGCGCCGTGCCTTCGTGCTGATCGATTCGCGCCACGGGGTGAAAGCGGTGGACGAAGAAATCATGTCCCTTCTGGACAGTTCCGCCGTGACCTTTCAGGTGGTGATGACCAAGGCCGACAAGGTCAAGGAAAAGGACCGTCAAAAAGTGTTGGACCAGGTGCGTGGCAAGCTGGCCAAACACCCGGCAGCGTTTCCCGAAATGATCCTGACCTCGTCGGAAAAGGGTCTGGGCATCCCCACCCTGCGCGCTGTGATTGCCGGATTGGTTTAGGTTTAGGCCCGGAACAGAGCTTCGCGACCGGGTTTGAAAGCGCGCCTCCTCCCCCGTTGCGCCCCGCCTCAGCCCATGCGCAGCGGCGGCGTCCTCAACCGTTCCCGCAACCCCCCAACCAGCTCCTCGTGGTCCTGATCGCCGTCAATCGCCAACCGGCGCAGGCCGAAATGCACATGGGCCATTTCCTGATAATAGCTGGTATAAGCGTAATTCATGGCCGCCCCCGCCGCCGCGCCCAACACCGGCACAGTCTGCGCCGCCAGCTTTTGACCCAACACCACGGCAAGCCTGGGTGCCACGGTCTTGATCAGCTTCTGCACCGCCTGCCCCGTCACCGCCAGCCGAACACTGACAAAGGCCAGATCGCTGCCGTCATCTTCGTCCAGCGGCCCGGCGGCGGCAAAGACCTGAAGGCAATCAAACGCTACGCCCTCTTCCGCCGGGTCAAACCCGTACTCGGCCGCGATGCCCTGAATTACGCGTAACAGAACCGTGGTGGTGACCGGCAGCTCGGCCAGCGCCGTGGGCAAGCCGCCCATGCCGCCCGCCGCGCCCATGGCCGTTGTCAGAGCGGTGTTCAGCCACCCGGGCTGATCCTGCACCACGCCGCGTGACCTCTGTGCCGCTTTCAAGGCGATTCGCAATGCGGCCTCGGTCTGCTCCCCCAACCGCGCACGCACAGGTCCGGGCAGGCGATCCAACACGCCTTCGGCCTGTCCGCCCACGAGGCTCAGCACCTGCATCCCCACGCCTCCGGCGCTGCGATAGCGTTGGGCAAGCCGGTCCAGCGCGTCCTCCACGTCCAGATCCGCAGGCGGGGCTTCAAGAATTTCCATGTTTCCTCCGGGGTTGTGCTTGTCAAAGCCATAGGCCCGCGCAGGTCAGAGTTCAACCCGTGCACCCCGTATCCCGGGTCACCTTTCCGGCGACGCCGTCCCATGCCCCGGGGATCAGCGACAGGCCCAGCACCCGCGCCGGGTTGGTGGGCGGCGGCATGATCACCCCTTTGCGCAAGCTGAACCCATAGCGGTTGTAATAGGGGGCATCGCCAACCAGAAGCACCCGCTCCCAACCCTGTTCCCGTGCAATTTCAAGGCTTTCCCGTATCAAAAACCCGCCCAACCCCTCGCCCTGCCGGGTCGGGTGAACCGCCACGGGGCCCAAGAGCAACGCCCGGTTCCCTCCGACCAGAACCGGCCAATACCGGATCGCTCCGGCCAATATCCCGTTTTCGTCCCGCGCCAGCAGCGACAGATCGGCCACCCGATCCACCCCATCGCGCAAACGATAAGAAGACAACGCCTCGCGCCCCGGTGCAAAGCACAAATCATACAGGGCTTCGACCTCCCACCAGTCTTCTGGCGTTTCCCGGAACAACTGTAACACCCGTCCGCTTTCCCTTGGATTCGTGATCAGGACTGGCAACCGCCCTAACACGCAGGTAGGCACGGTTCAAACCCAAGAACGACCCAAACGAGGAATGCGCCGATGTTCTATGAACCCAAAAACGGCCACGGGCTGCCCCACAACCCGTTCAACGCCATTATCACCCCGCGTCCCATTGGATGGGTTTCGACCTTATCGCCCGATGGGGTGCGCAACCTTGCCCCCTATTCGTTTTTCAATGGCGTGGCCTATGTGCCGCCCCAGGTGATGTTCGCTTCAACCGGCACCAAGGATTCCCTGAGCAATATCAAGGCTTCAGGCGTGTTTTGCATCAACGTGGTGGAACGCGCGGCGATAGACGCGATGAACGTCACCTCGGAAGGGTTCGACCCGTCGGTGGACGAATTTGCCCGCGCGGGGCTCAAGGTCGCAGCGTGCGAAACCATCAACGCGCCCCGTGTGGCCAACGCCCCGGCGGCGCTGGAATGTGTTGTGACCGATATCCACCGGCTGCGCGGTGAAGACAACCACATGGTCCTGGGCGAAGTCACCGGCATCCACCTGCGCGACGACTGTATCGTGGACGGCCTGTTTGACGTGACCCGCTACACCCCGCTCGCCCGGCTTGGGTATCGCGATTACACCTCTGTGACCGAAACCTTCACCCTGTCGCGGCCGGACGGCACATGACCGGGTCCGGGCTTCTTCGCCTTGGGCTGCTGATCTTTACTGCCACGTCCTTTGTGGTGCTGGGGGATACTGCGGGCAAGCTGATGACCCAGTCGGGGATCAGCCCGTTTTTCGTGGCCTTCACCCGCTTTGCCCTCGCCGCGCTGTGCCTGCTGCCGTTCAGCGGTCTGACACGGGACGAACTGCCGACTCTGCTGCATTGGCGCATCCTGCTGCGCGCCGCGCTGATTGTCGGAGGTATCTGTTCCATTCTGACCGCGTTGAAAACCGAACCTATCGCCAATGTGTTCGGCGGGTTTTATATTGGCCCGGTTGTGTCTTATGGTCTGGCGATCCTGTTTCTTGGGGAACGGACATCACCGCTGCGCACCCTGTTCCTGTTGATCGGGTTTGCCGGGGTGATGCTGGTCGTGAAGCCCGGGTTCGGGGCGACGGCCGGCATGGGGTTTGCGCTGTTGGCAGGGTGTTTCTACGGTGCCTACCTGACCACCACCCGCGCCGTGGCCGGGGCGTATCGCCCACGTTTTCTGTTGATTTCTCAACTTGTTATCGGCTCCGTCCTGCTCACCCCTGCCGGGCTATCAGCCTCTCTGCCAACAGTTGACCCCACCCTAGTGGCATTGATTATCCTCAGCGCGGGCGGCTCGGCCGTTGGCAATTTCCTGTTGGTTCAGGCCAATCGCAAGGCCGATGCCAGCCTGATTGCCCCGCTGATCTATACCCAACTGATTTCGGCCACGCTGCTTGGGGTTCTGGTGTTTGGCGACTGGCCCGACGCGGTATCGCTTCTGGGGTTGATCGTCATTGCCTGTTCCGGGTTTGGATCTCTGTTGGTGCCCCGTCGCCTCTAAACCGTTCGCCCTTTAACCTGAAACCGGGAAAAGAGCGAAGGCAGCGCAACACTTATGTGTTTCGCGCGTCCTGCCAAAATCCCGTGAGTCAGGTTTTTGGCAGGACGCTTGAGGCCCTTTTCCCGGCGCGACAAATATTCACATGTCAGAATGTTTGATGCGTTCAGGTTTTCGAATATACTATCCCAAGCTTTCGCCACTCCAGCTTTTCGCCAATCCAAAACCATACGCGCATGTATCGTGCAGAAGGGGTCTTTTATGACAATCAAATTTGAACCCTCGCGGCGCGGGTTCCTGGGCCTTGCCGCCGGGCTGGGTGCCATCGCCGCCACCGGCACCGGCACCAAGAAGGCCAGCGCCCAACCCGTGGCCACCAAGGCCAAAATCGTCATCCTCGGGGCCGGGGCCGCGGGCACCGCACTGGCCAACCGGCTTGTGGACCGGCTGGACGGGGCCGAAATCATCCTCGTCGATGGTCGCAAGGAACACTGGTATCAACCGGGCTTTTCGTTGATTGCCGCCGGGTTGAAAAAAGCCAGCTACGCTGTCTCGCAGACCGCCGACTGGCTGCGCAACGGCATTACCCTGAAACGGGACATGGCCGCCAATATCGACCCTGATGCCAAAAAAGTGGCGCTGCAATCGGGCGAGGTGCTGGACTATGACTATCTCGTTGTCGCCACCGGTCTTTCGCTGAACTATGACGCGATTGACGGGTTCGATATGGGGATGATCGGTCAGAACGGGCTGGGGTCGCTCTATGCCGGGCCGGATTATGCCGCAAAGACATGGACCGCGGCCGGACGCTATGCCGACGAAGGCGGCGTGGGCATTTTCACCCGCCCGGCCACCGAAATGAAATGCGCGGGCGCGCCGATCAAACACACCTTCCTGATTGACGACATCGCGCGCAAGAACGGCACGAAAAACCTTGATATCAACTATATGGCGCATTCCCAGTCGCTGTTCGGGGTGCCAATCATCGCCGAAAAACTGCGGATGCTGTACAAGCAACGGCAGATCACGGCCCATTACGAACATGTGCTGAAATCCGTGGATGCAGGCGCGAAAAAGGCAACCTTTGCCACGCCGGGGGGCGATGTGGAGATGGGCTATGACTATCTCCATATCGTGCCGCCACAACAGGCACCCGAGGTGGTGCGCACCTCTCCCCTGACCAATCCGGGAAGCTGGGATGGCCGTGGCTGGGTTACGGTGGATAAATTCACCCTGCGCCACACCTTCTTTGACACTGTGTTCGCCGTGGGCGACGTGGCCGGGGTGCCCAAAGGCAAAACCGCCGCCAGCGCCAAATGGCAGGTGCCCGTGGTCGAAGAACATATCGTCGCGCAGATCGCGGGCGATACCACGGATGCGGCTTATAACGGCTATACCTCCTGCCCGTTGATCACCCGCGTGGGCCGCGCCATGCTGATCGAGTTTGATTACAACAACGACCTCGTGCCCTCGTTCCCCGGTGTGATCGCGCCGTTGGAAGAGCTGTGGATCAGCTGGTTGATGAAAGAGGTGGCGTTGAAGGCCACCTATAACGCCATGATCCGTGGCGACGCGTAAGAAAAGGAGCAAGGACAGATGAAAGAGCTTACCCTTCAAACCCTTCTGGCCGTGTTCGAAGAGATTTTCGGCGCGGGCCTTTTCTGGACCATGGTGGTCGTGGCGGCGGGTGTCACGCTGGCCTATCTTTTTGTGCTGATCCGCGACCGGGCCGTCAGCTGGCGCAAATTCCTGTGGGCACAACTGTCGATGCCGTTCGGCGCGCTGGCCGCGGTGGTGTTCGTACAGAAGATGACCCACTCCTCCTTTGCCGATATCGGCGGGCCGGTGGATGTGATCCTGCTGCTTGGCATCGCCGTGGCCGGGGCGATTGGGCTGGCCATTCTGGTCTACACGGTCGAAGCGTTGCTGAGGCCGCACAAACACCGGCAGGAAGACTGACAAAACCGCGTGTTGAAAATCAGGAACCGCCGGAGGGCCACTTCGGCGGTTCTTTCCTGCAATAAGCCGCGCCAATGGACAAGCCCCTCAGAACACCGCCTCCGCGACGGCGATCCAGATCGACAGGCTGACCGCTGACAACAACGTGGTCTGCGCCACCAAGGTCGCCGCCAATGCGCGATCCGCGTCAAACCCTGCCACCAGCACATGCGCCGCCGACGCCATGGGCAGCGCAGCAAAGATGACCAGCACCACCACCAGGGGTCCCGACACCCCAAGCGCCAAAGCGGTGGCCGCGACCGCGCCCGGCAACAGGATCAATTTGACGGCGGCGATATGCCCGGTGAACCGGCTCAACCGGGCCAACGCGCTCCAATTCATCGTCGCGCCGACCGAAATCAATGCCACCGGAATCGCTGCTTGCGCCAGCATCCGCAAGGGCACCATGATCGGTGCCGGGATAGTGATCCCGGACAGGCCCACCAAAGCGTCCTGCCAAAAACCCGTGATTCAGGTTTTTGGCAGGACGCGCAAAACACATAAATGTCGCGCTGCCTTCGCCCTTTTCCCTGTCTCAGATTAAAGGACGAACGCTTCAGAACGCCGGAAAGCGACGCCAGCAGAAACGGGTTCAACGCCACTTTCTTTGCCGTGCCCCAGATCCCAAGGTGACCCCCCGCGACAGGACAGAGACAGCAAACACATTGGCCACAGGCACCGCCAAGCCCAGCCAAAAGGACCGAGGGCAAAAAAGGATGGACCAGAACGCCCTGACGGATCAGTGCCCGCCCAGAATCCCCGTCCGCACGGTGTAATCCACCGCCAGCGCGTAATCCGGGTCATCATCGCTATCCACCATCAGGTGTCCGGCACGGGTCAGCAACTGATGACAATCCCGGCTGAGATGACGGAGCTGCAACGTCTTGCCCGCATCGGAATATTTACCCGCCACGGCCTCGATCGCCTGAAGCGCGGATTGGTCCACCACCCGGCTGTCGACAAAATCCACCACCACCGTGTCGGGGTCTCCGGCCACGTCGAACAGTTCGGCAAAACCATCGGCCGACCCAAAGAACAACGGCCCCTGGACGCGATACACCTTGGTTCCGTTTTCCTCGGTCTCAACCGCGTGAATGCGCCGCGCGTTGTTCCACGCATAAGAAAGAGCCGACACAATCACGCCCACCACCACGGCGATGGCAAGGTCATAGGCCACGGTCACGATGGTAACCAGGATGGTCACAAACGCATCGTTCAACGGAACCCGGCGCAGGATGGTCAGCGAATGCCAGGCAAATGTGCCGATCACCACCATGAACATCACCCCAACCAGCGCGGCCAGCGGGATCTGTTCGATCAACGGGCTGGCCACAAGGATGAACAACAACAGGAACAGCGCCGCCGCGATGCCTGCGATACGGGTGCGCCCGCCCGATTTCACGTTGATCATGGATTGGCCGATCATCGCGCAGCCCCCCATACCGCCGAAAAAGCCGGTGATGATATTGGCCCCGCCCTGGGCAATACACTCCTGCGACGCCCCGCCGCGCTTGCCGGTGATATCGCCCACAAGGTTCAGGGTCAGAAGGCTCTCAATCAACCCAATCGCCGCCAGAATCACCGCATAGGGCAGAATGATCTCAAGAGTTTCCCAATTCAGCGGCACCACCGGAATATGGAACGGCGGCAACCCACCCGAAATCGACGCAAGGTCCCCCACGGTGGGCACATCCAGCCCCAGCGCAATCACCACAAGCGCCACGGCCCCAATCCCGGCCAGCGGCGCGGGCACCGCACGGGTAAACCGCGGCACAACCCAGATAATCGCCATCGTCGCGGTAACCAGCGCCAACATGGTGAACAGCGGCCCACCGGAAAGCCATTCCCCCCCGCTCATCCCATGGCCGGTATTGACCATGGACCCGGGCACCTTGAATTGCCCCATCTGGGCCAGAAAAATCACGATGGCAAGCCCGTTCACAAACCCCAGCATCACCGGGTGCGGGACAAGTCGGATGAATTTGCCCCACTGCATGATCCCGGCAATGACCTGCAAAATCCCCATCAACACCACGGTGGCAAACAGATACTCCACCCCGTGTTCCGCCACCAGCGCCACCATAACCACGGCCAACGCCCCCGTTGCGCCCGAAATCATCCCCGGACGCCCGCCGAACACGGCCGTGACCAGCCCGACGATAAAGGCGGCGTAAAGCCCGACCAGAGGCTCGACCCCGGCCACAAAGGCAAAGGCCACCGCCTCGGGCACAAGCGCCAGCGCAACGGTCAGCCCGGACAGCAATTCGATGCGGACACGCCCCACGCTCCAGGGTTCATCGGGCATCAGCCGCAGATCGGGCATGGCAAGGCGGCGGGAAATGGCCTGGGTCAGGTTGGTTTTCACGGGTTCAAATCCTGTCTGGCTGTCTGGGGTCCGGGTGCAGTGCGGGTTCATGAGCGCACATGGGCGCATGGGAGGGCGCATGAGGTCTGCGCATAACAAACCCGGCGCATAGCGAAATTGCGGCCCCGGCACAAGTCCCGGCACCACGTGCAGACCGCATCTGCCCTCCCACCCGTGGCGCAAGGCTCACAGTTTCATCGCGCCAAACGGATCGCCCCCGTCATTCTGCGGCGTTGCGCAATTTCACCGATCAACGCGCGTTGCGCGGTTTGGCGGGCAAAGGTTAACGGGTCCGACCCCCTCGGGGCGGTGCCGCGCGGATGCGCAAAAGTCACCCCCCCCCCGAAGGCCGGGCCTCACTCTTTCGTTAACGGCACGGCCCCCGGTGGACATTCCGTCCCCCACCCCTCAAAGTCCCGAAAACTCGTGACAGGGACAACACCGGGAAAACACTCATGACCGACACAATGATTGCCGTGATTGGCGGTTCAGGCCTCTATGACATCGACGGGCTGGAAGGGGCGGAATGGATCACCGTGGACACCCCGTGGGGGACCCCTTCGGACCAGATCCTGACGGGCCGGCTCGACGGCGTCAAAATGGCCTTCCTGCCCCGTCACGGGCGCGGCCATGTGCATTCCCCGACCACCGTGCCCTATCGCGCCAATATCGACGCGCTGAAACGAATCGGGGCCACGGATGTGATCAGCGTCTCGGCCTGCGGCAGCTTTCGCGAAGAAATGGCTCCGGGCGATTTTGTCGTTGTAGATCAATTCATTGACCGAACCTTTGCACGTGAAAAATCCTTCTTTGGCACGGGGTGCGTGGCCCATGTGTCGGTGGCGCATCCCACCTGTCCGCGACTCAGCGCGGCCTGCCGTGAGGCAGGACAAGCCGCCGGGATCACCATACATGACGGCGGCACCTACCTGGCCATGGAAGGCCCGCAATTCTCCACCCTGGCGGAATCGAAAATGTACCGGGAAAGCTGGGGCGCGGATGTGATTGGCATGACCAATATGCCCGAAGCGAAATTGGCGCGCGAGGCCGAACTCTGCTATGCCAGCGTGGCCATGATCACCGATTACGACAGCTGGCACCCGGAACATGGCGAAGTGGATGTCTCTGAAATCATTGCCACTTTGATGGGAAACGCCGACAAGGGCCGCGCGCTGGTCGCGCGCCTCCCCGCCCTTCTGGGGGCCGCGCGGCAGGACTGCCTCCATGGCTGCAACAAAACGCTGGACTTCGCGATCCTGACCACCCCCGAGGCCCGCGACCCCGCCCTTATGGCCAAACTGGACGCCGTGGCCGGGCGCGTATTGACAGGCTGAGCCCTGATGCCGCTCGTTTCCTTGCTGCCTTTGTCGGCATGGACGTCATGACCGCTGTGCTGTGCCGGGCCGGGTGACCCCGAGGTGAACGGGCGGTTAATCCCCGTTTTACCCTTTTGCGCGATACTGCATGGCGAAACATCATATCCCGAATATCCCGGCGCAAATGACGCGCGTCGCACTTGCATGACGCCCTCCGATCGGCCAAACCCGTCACGGTTCATTTCCACGGAGACCCGTCATGCCCACACCCAAATCGCCCCGCAAAACGGTCAAGGATTATATCCGCACCATCGTTGATTTCCCCCATGAAGGGATCATGTTCCGCGATGTCACCACCCTGTTCGCCGACCCGCGCGGGTTTCGCATGGCGGTGGACCAGATGCTGCACCCCTATGCCGGTCAACAGATTGACAAGGTTGTCGGGCTTGAGGCGCGCGGCTTCATCCTCGGCGGGGCAATCGCGCACCAGCTCAGCCTGGGCTTTGTTCCGATCCGCAAAAAGGGCAAGCTGCCCGGTGCAGTGATTTCCGAAGAATACACGCTGGAATACGGCGAAGCTGTGATGGAAATCCATGACGATGCCATCCTGCCCGGTGAAAAGGTGTTGGTGGTTGATGACCTGCTGGCCACCGGAGGCACCGCGGAAGCGGGAATCAAGCTGATCGAACGGCTGGGCGGTGAAATCATCGGCTGCAACTTCATTATCGACCTGCCCGAACTGGGCGGGCGCGCCCGCCTGGAGGCCCTAGGCATGAACGTCGACGTTTTGTGTGAATTCGAGGGTTTGTAAGGGGTTTTTTAACCTTGTGATAGGATAACGCCCCTGCCGACTGGGACCCGGCTTTGCTTGCACCTGACCGGAACGGTCATTCACGCCTCGCCCTAAAACGGGGCGGGGCGCATTTGCTTTGCGCCACAGTCCGTTTGCGCCGTAGTCCAGACGGGGCCTCGGCGGCTGTCGCCGCCTGTCACCCTCCGGCGGCAGAGCCGCCTACGGTAAGCCCCCCAATCATCACGGTGGGTTGGCCGACACCAACCGGCACCCACTGTCCGGCCTTGCCACAATTGCCCATGCCCGGGTCCAACGCCATATCATTGCCCAACGCGCGGATGTTGTTCAACGCGGTCGCTCCGTCTCCGATCAACGTGGCCCCCCTGACCGGCGCGCCTATGACACCGTTTTCAACACGATAGGCTTCGGTACAGGAAAACACGAACTTGCCGTTGGTGATATCCACCTGCCCGCCGCCGAAACCCACCGCATATATCCCGTCTTTCAGATCGGCAACGATATCCCCGGGAGCCACATCACCACCCGGCATATACGTGTTTGTCATCCGTGGCATGGGCGCATGGGCAAAGCTTTCCCGCCGCCCATTGCCGGTCGGCTCAACCCCCATCAACCGGGCATTCTGGCGATCCTGCATATACCCGACAAGAATACCGTCTTCGATCAGCGTGGTCTTCGAGCTGGGCGTGCCTTCATCATCAAAGGAAATCGAACCGCGCCGGTCGGGAATCGTCCCGTCATCCAACACGGTAACACCCGGCGCGGCGATCCGATCACCGATTCGCCCAGCAAAAGCCGAACTGCCCTTGCGGTTGAAATCTCCCTCCAACCCATGACCAATCGCTTCGTGCAACAGAATGCCGGGCCAGCCGGGGCCCAACACCACGTCCATTTCCCCGGCAGGCGCGGGCACCGCATCAAGATTGACCAGCGCCACCCGCAACGCCTCGCGGGCCTTGGCCTGCCAGTCAGCAGGGTCCAGAAGACCAGACAGCGCCACCCGTCCGCCGCCCCCCGCAGTTCCGGCTTCTCGGCGGCCATTCTGTTCCACGATCACGCTGACATTCACCTGCGTCATGGGGCGCACATCCCGCAGGTGTTGCCCATCCGGGCGCAGGATTTCCACCTCCTGGCAAGACGCGTCGATGGTCGCCGACACCTGCACCACCCGCGAATCAAGGTCACGCAGAAAGCTGTCGATTTCCTTCAATGTCTCAATTTTCACGGGAAATTCCGCCTCGGCAATCGGGTCCAGGTCGGCGTAAAGGCGGCGATTGGTCGGCGCGGGTGGCTCGGCCAGGGTGCCACCACCCTGCCCCACAGCCAACCGGGTCGTCGCCACGGCACGGTCAATCGCCGCCTGTGAAATTTCGGTCGAATGGGCATATCCGGCCACATCCCCCATCACGGCACGCAGCCCGAATCCCTCGCTCGCATCGTGGCTGGCGGTTTTCACCCGCCCGTCATCGAAAACCAAAGCTTCGGATCGGCGACGTTCAAGGAACAGTTCGCCATCTTCGGCCCCCGCCGTCGCGCGGCGCAGCGCCCCCAGAGCTTGATTCAGGTCAAGCGCCTGATCAAAGGGGCGAAAAGAGGTATCTGTCATATGTCTATGTTCCTGTCTTCCATGACGCAAAAATTTGATCTATGTCAAAAAAAGCGTCCGTTTGCCGCAAGTGGGCTTCTTGTCTCAACCTCAAGAATATGGTTTTTACGGCAGAGAAAACAACGGGGTTGTCGCGCGAGGGTGCGAAGCTTCGGGACAACATGAAGAAGACACACACCAAACCGATCAGGGTGACCCATGCGAATTATCTCTAGCTTTCTGACCCTTCTGGCCACCTTTTCCGCGCAATCCGCGCTGGCCCAGGATGGGCTGGAAACCATTGGCAAGCCGGTTGACGGCGCTCTGGGCTTTCAGCCCGCCGCTACCGAACTGGCCCGCGACCTGCAATGGCTTGATGGAATGCTCCTGTTGATCATCACCATCATCAGCCTGTTCGTGATTGCGCTCGTCGCCATCATCATCCTGCGCTACAACCGCCGCGCCAACCCGACCCCGGCGTCGTTCACCCACAACACCCCGATCGAAGTGGCCTGGACGCTGCTCCCGATCCTGATCCTAGTTTTCATCGGGGCGTTTTCGCTTCCGGTTCTGTTCAAGCAACAGGAAATCCCGGAAGGTGACGTCTATATCAAGGTGATCGGGAACCAGTGGAACTGGACCTACGAATACACCGATCACGATTTCGAATTCACCTCCTTCATGCTGGCACGTGATGAGCTGGAGGAATACGGCTATGCACAGGATGAATACCTGCTGGCCACCGACACCGCCGTGGTGATCCCGGTGGGCAAGACCATCGTCATGAACGTGACCGGGGCCGACGTGATCCATTCCTGGACCATCCCCGCCTTTGGCGTGAAACAGGACGCCGTGCCGGGCCGAATCGCCCAGCTGTGGTTCAAGGCCGAAAAGGAAGGCATCTATTTCGGCCAGTGTTCCGAACTGTGCGGCAAGGACCACGCTTATATGCCGATCACCGTCAAAGTGGTCAGCGAAGCGGCCTATGAGGAATGGCTGAAAGGCGCGATCGAGGAATATGCAGGCAAACCTGCCCCCCTCACCGTGGCCGCCGCCAATTGATTTCCCGGCAGGGGCGAACCCCTTCGCCCCTGCTGTGCCGCCTGATAACGGTCTGAAGTCAGAGCGTTTTCCGACGGCACATGCCACTTCCGCCCAGGATAGACTTGTGGACGGATCAGCCCGACAGGAGCCGAGATGAGCGACACTTCGATCAACACCCAGGCCCAGCATGGCGAAGCCGAATTCGGCGATTACTTCGCGCTGCTCAAGCCCCGCGTGATGTCTTTGGTCGTGTTCACAGCGCTTGTGGGACTGCTGGCCGCGCCGGTGCCGGTGCATCCGCTGGTGGCTTTCGCCTCGATCCTGTTCATTGCCCTTGGCGGCGGCGCATCCGGCGCGCTGAACATGTGGTGGGATGCGGATATCGACCGGGTGATGAAACGCACCCGGTCGCGCCCGATCCCCGCTGGCAAGATTACCGAAGGTGAAGCGATGACCTTTGGCGGGTTCCTTGCCGGGTTTTCGGTTATCATGCTGGGCCTGGCCGCCAACTGGCTGGCCGCTGGCATTCTGGCTTTCACCATCTTCTTCTATGTGGTGATCTACACCATATGGCTCAAACGCTGGACGCCCCAGAACATCGTTATTGGCGGTGCCGCCGGTGCCTTCCCGCCCATGATCGGCTGGGCTGCGGCAACCGGTGGGATCAGCGTCGAAAGCATTCTGATGTTCACCCTGATCTTCATGTGGACGCCCCCCCATTTCTGGGCGCTGGCCCTGTTCATGAAATCCGATTATCGCGACGCTGGCGTGCCCATGCTGACCGTGACCCACGGGCGCAGGGCGACCCGGACGCATATCCTCGTCTACACCATCCTGTTGGCCCCCGTGGCCATTGGCACCGGTTTCACCGCGATTGGCGGCATGGTCTACCTGATCACCTCGCTGATCCTGAACGCGCTGTTCCTGAAAGGCGCGGTCGACATCTGGCGCCGGAACGAAGTGCAGGCCGAAGCCGACAATTATCGTACCGAGAAAAAGGTGTTCGCCCTGTCGCTGCTCTATCTCTTTGGCCATTTCGTGGCGATCCTGGTGGAATCGACTCTGCGCGCCTATGGCATGGGAGGCTGGTAAGATGACGGGTTCTTCGGACATCAAGGTCGAACACGAACTGCACCACCGCCGCCTTGGCCGTAACATCGGCCTCGGTCTTGTGCTGGTCGGCTTTGTTGCGCTGGTCTTTGGCCTGACCGTGGTCAAGGTCACCCGCGGCGATTTCGAACCGCCCCGCGGCACCGCCACGGAGGCCAGCCAGTAATGGCGCTGCAAGGCAAACATAAGACCCTGGCCCAAACCGTAGGCGTCGTGGTGCTGATGGGCAGTCTCGCCTGGGCATCGGTGCCGTTTTACGACTGGTTCTGCCGGGTCACCGGCTTTGGCGGCGTGACCACCACAGCGGAAAAAGCCAGCGACGTGATTCTGGACCAGACCATCAAGATCCGGTTCGACGCCTCCAAATCACGGGATTTCCCGTGGACCTTCAAACCGATGCAAACCGAAATGGAAGTGCGCATCGGCGAAACCGGGCTGGCCTTTTACGAGGCGTCCAACCCCACCGACAAACCGGTGGCGGGTCAGGCGTCTTACAATGTCGCCCCCTATCAGGCGGGCAACTTCTTTACCAAGATCGACTGTTTCTGTTTCACTGAACAGGTGTTGCAGCCGGGGGAAACCGTACAGATGCCGGTGACCTTCTATATCGACCCCGACATCGTTACCGACCGCGAAGGCAAGTATATCCACACCATCACGCTGGGCTACACCTTCTATGAAATCGACTTGCCCAAAGCCCAGGCGGCCTTGACGCAAGACACCCAAACAACCCTAAACTAACTCACCAAGAAGCCTCCAGCGAGGGACAAACATGGCGCACGAGAAAAACCACGACTATCACATCCTGCCCCCGTCAGCCTGGCCTTTGCTGGGCGCGCTGGCGGCCTTCACCCTGCTTTTCGGCTCGGTGCTGTATTTCCATGACGTGACCGCATGGGTCATGATCATCGGATTCCTGTTCACTTTCTATGTCATGTATGGATGGTGGGCCGAAGTTGTTCACGAAGGCCAGATCGGCGACCACACGCCGGTGGTGAAAATTGGCCTGCGTTATGGCGTGGTGCTGTTTATCGTCTCCGAGGTGATGTTCTTCTCGGCCTGGTTCTGGACCTTCTTCAAACACGCCATGTACCCCATGAGCCCGGAAAGCCCGGCGGTTGACGGCGTTTGGCCCCCCGCTGGCATCGAAACCTTCGATCCGTGGCACCTGCCGCTGATCAACACGCTGATCCTTCTGTGCTCGGGCATGGCCTGCACCTGGGCCCACCATGCGCTGGCCCACGAAAACAACCGCCAGGACATGCGCTCGGGCCTGATCCTCGCCGTTGCTCTGGGTGTGCTGTTCACCTTCTTCCAGGCCTATGAATACAGCCACGCAGCCTTTGGCTTCGCCGGCAACATCTATGGTGCCACCTTCTTCATGGCCACGGGGTTCCACGGGTTCCACGTTCTGGTCGGCACCATCTTCCTGCTGATCTGTCTGCTGCGCCTTCAGGCCGGGCATTTCACTCAGGAAAGCCACGTCGGTTTCGAAGCCGCCGCCTGGTACTGGCACTTCGTTGACGTTGTATGGCTGTTCCTCTTTGCCGCTGTCTATATCTGGGGCGGCTAACAGGGGATCGACGGTCAAGCTTGCCTTGACCGCCCCCATTTGCGGTTGAAAAACCGCAAATGTATCGCATAAAGCAAAGCGCGCCCCTCCGGGTGCGCTTTTCCTTTTGATAAGAGGCTCCCTTGCTGCGTAACCTGCTCCTGTTGATCTTCTCGGCCCTCGTGCTGGCGATCCTGATTTCGCTGGGCAACTGGCAGATGCGCCGCCTTACGTGGAAAACTGACATCCTTGCCGATATCGACGCGCGGATCGCAGCCCCCCCCGTCGCCCTGCCCGACACCCCCGACCCGGTAGCTGACAGGTTTCTGCCCGTCACTGTCACTGGCCAATTGACAGGGCCCGAGGTCCACGTGCTGGTCTCAACCCGCAGCCACGGCGCGCGGTATCGCATTGTTCAGGCGTTCGACACGGGAACCCGCCGCCTCCTCGTGGATCGCGGCATTATCCCGATCACGGCCAAGGACACCCCGCGTCCGACCCCCCGGATGACGCTCACCGGCAATCTCCATTGGCCAGATGAGATCGACAGCTACACGCCTCAAAACGACCTTGCCGCCAATATCTGGTTCTCCCGCGATGTCCCCACCCTTGCGGACCACCTCGGCACCGAACCCATCCTGCTGATCGTGCGGCAAAGCGACGAAACCGACCCAACCGTGACACCTTTGCCCATAGACAGCAGCGGCATTCCAAACGATCACCTGGAATACGTCGTCACCTGGTATGGCCTCGCGCTCACCTGGGTGGTAATGACCTTCTACTTCCTGCGCCGCAAACGGGCGCCAAGACAACGGATCCACGCGATGAAATACATCTCGACCCGAGGCACCGCGCCGGTACTCAACTTCGAAGAGGCGATGTTGACCGGGCTGGCCCGCGATGGCGGCCTCTATCTGCCCGAAACCATCCCGACCCTGTCGAAGGATGAGATTGCCGCACTGTCGGGCCTGTCATACGAAGAGACCGCCTTTCGCATCATGCGCCCGTTCATCGGCGACACATTCACCGACGCGGAATTCAAAGACATCATTACCCGGGCCTATGCAAATTTCGGCCATGCCGCCCGCGCGCCTCTGGTACAGCTCGCCCCAAACCACTTCCTGCTGGAACTGTTCCACGGCCCCACCCTGGCCTTCAAGGATTTCGCGATGCAGCTGATCGGTCAGCTGTTCCAGGCGGCCCTGTCGCGCAACGGCAAGCGGGTCACCATCGTCGGTGCCACCTCGGGCGACACCGGCTCGGCGGCGATCGAAGCCTTCCGCGGCCTCGACAATGTCGACGTTTTTATCCTCTTCCCCCATGGCCGGGTCAGCGATGTGCAACGCCGCCAGATGACCACCCCATCGGAAAGCAACGTCCATGCGCTCGCCATCGACGGCGATTTCGACGATTGTCAGGCGCGGGTGAAGGACATGTTCAACCATTTCGAGTTCCGCGATTCCGTGGGGCTGGCCGGGGTGAACTCGATCAACTGGGCGCGGGTGCTGGCCCAGGTGGTCTATTATTTCTCCTCCGCCGTATCCCTTGGCGCACCGGATCGGAAGGTGTCGTTCACCGTGCCCACGGGCAATTTCGGCGACATCTTTGCCGGCTATATCGCCAAACGTATGGGCCTGCCCATTGACCGGCTCGTGGTCGCCACAAACCAGAACGACATCCTGCACCGCTGCCTGTCCACCTCGGACTACACACCCGATGGCGTGATCCCGTCGATCAGCCCGTCGATGGATATCCAGGTCAGCTCGAATTTCGAACGCGCCCTGTTCATGGCCTATGACCATGACGGCGCGGCAGTGGCCCAGTTGATGGACGAGCTGAAACAAGGCGGCTTCTCGGTGTCCCAGGGTGCCCTGCAGGCGTTGCGCGAAACCTATGACTCGGGACGCTGTTCCGAAGAAGAAACCAGCGCGACAATCGCGAGACTGTCGGAAACGACAGGCGAGCAGCTTTGCCCCCACACCGCCGTCGGTGTCAAAGTGGCCGAAGAACAGCGCGTCGCGACAACCCCGATGATCACGCTCGCCACGGCCCACCCGGCGAAATTCCCCGATGCGGTGCAATCGGCCACCGGCCTCCACCCCGACCTGCCCCCGCGCATGGCCGACCTGTTTGACCGGGGCGAACGGGTGACCCGCCTGCCAAATGACCTTGCCGCCATCGAGGCCCTGATCCAGGAGCGCCGCGCCCGTTGACTGTTCAATCCCACACCCTGCCCAACGGGCTGCGTATCGTTACCGAACACATGCCCGGCCTGCAATCGGCCAGCGTGGGCATCTGGGTTACCGCCGGGGGGCGCGATGAGCGCCCTGAACAAAACGGCATTGCCCATTTCCTCGAACATATGGCGTTCAAAGGCACACAGCGGCGCAGCGCCCTTCAGATTGCCGAGGCGATCGAGGATGTGGGCGGTTACATCAACGCCTATACCAGCCGCGAAACCACCGCCTATTACGCCCGGGTCCTGGGCGAAGACGTGGCGCTTGCCGTGGATGTCATCGCCGATATCCTGCTCAACCCCGTCTTCGATCAGAATGAAATCGAAGTCGAGCGGGGCGTGATCCTGCAAGAGATCGGCCAGGCGCTGGATACACCCGACGACGTGATATTTGACTGGCTACAGGAAAAAGCCTACCCGGATCAGGCGATTGGCCGCACCATCCTTGGCCCAGCTGAAAGGATACGCAGCTTTACCCGCGCCGATCTGGCCGGGTTCGTGGCCGATCACTATGGCCCGGATCAAATGATCCTCGCCGCCGCGGGGGCCGTGGATCACGACGCCATTGTCAAACAGGCCGAAATCCTTTTTGGCCCTCTGGCCGCGCGCGGCGGGCACCGCCCGGAAAGCGCACGATTCTCGGGCGGGGAAACCCGCCATGTCAAAGACCTGGAGCAGGCCCATTTCGCACTGGCCTTCGAAGGCCCGGATTACCGCGATCCGGCGATTTATACCGCGCAAATCTACGCTTCGGCGCTTGGCGGCGGCATGTCCTCGCGCCTGTTTCAGGAGATTCGCGAACACCGTGGCCTGTGCTACACGATCTTTTCCCAGGCCGGGGCCTATTCCGATACCGGCATGATGACCGTCTATGCGGGCACATCCGGCGAACAGCTTGGCGAACTGGCAACCATCACGATAGACGAAATGAAACGCGCCGCCGAGGATATGAGCGACGCCGAAGTCGCCCGTGCCCGCGCCCAGATGAAAGCCGGGATGCTGATGGGACTGGAGAGCCCGTCCAACCGCGCCGAGCGGCTGGCCCGCATGACCCAGATCTGGAACCGCGTGCCCGATCTGTCCGAGATTGTCCAGCGGATCGACGCGGTGGACACCGCCGCCGTGCGTGGCTTTGCCGAATCCACCGTGCTGCAGGCGCCAACCGCGCTGGCACTTTATGGCCCTGTTCAGGACGCCCCGACGCTGGACAGCCTGAATACCCGGCGCGCGGCCTGATGTTTCCCCGCGCCGCCCGCAAGCTTAGGATCGAGACCGAGCGTCTCACCCTGCGCGCGCCGGTGCATGGTGACTTTCTGGCCTGGACGGGCCTGCGGACCCAAAGTGAACCGTTTTTGACCCCGTGGGAACCGGCCTGGTCCGCCGATCACCTCACTCGCCGCGCCTTTACCAACCGCGTGTATTGGGCGCAAAGGTCCATCAACACCGGTACCGCCATGCCGCTGTTCCTGTTTCGGCGCGAGGATAACTGCCTGCTTGGCGCGATCACCCTGGACAATATCCGCCGTGGTCCCTCGCAATCGGGCACGCTCGGCTATTGGATCGGAGAACCCCATGCCCGTCAGGGATATATGTGCGAAGCCATCCTCGCCACGGTACATCACGCCTTTACCCGACTGGATCTCAGTCGGCTGGAGGCTGCCTGCCTTCCCGAAAACACACCCTCGCGCGGGGTTCTGGAAAAGACCGGCTTCAAATATGAAGGCGTGGCGCAAAGCTATCTGCAAATCGCCGGGCGCTGGCGCACCCATGTGCTTTATGCCGCTTTGCGGATGGACCGGCGCGGGCGCACGGATATAGGTTAGGGTATGACCCTGTCACCTGCTGATACCCCCCAATTCACCGAAACCCTGCGCGGGGTGTTGCCCGCACGCACCTTTCGCCCTGTGACCCCCGCCTATCTGGAAGAGCCACGCGGCAAATGGATGGGGCAGGCCGCGCTGATCCTCGCGCCCGAAACCACCGAACAGGTGGCCATCGCCCTGCGCGCCGCCAATGCCGCGCGGGTGCCCGTGGTGCCCTATGGGGGTGGCACCGGGCTTGTGGGCGGTCAAACCCTGCCCGACGGCCCCGCGCCGCTGTTGATTTCGCTCGAGCGCATGTCTGCCATCCTCGGGGTCTACCCGGACGAAAACGTGCTGGTGGCTCAGGCTGGCGCGCGGCTCGAAGACCTCCATACGGCCGCCGCCTCCCATGATCGGTTGTTTCCCCTTTCCATCGCGTCCAAGGGCACCGCCCAGATCGGCGGCAACCTAGCCACCAACGCGGGCGGGGTGAATGTGCTGCGCTACGGCAATGCCCGCGACCTCTGCCTTGGGATCGAGGCGGTCCTGCCCGACGGGCAAATCCACCACGGGCTGACGCGGCTGCGCAAGGATAATACCGGCTATGACCTGCGCAACCTGTTGATCGGGTCCGAAGGGACGCTGGGCATCATCACCGCCGCCGCGCTGAAACTCGTCCCCGTTCCTGCCGCGTCGGGGACGGCTTTGATGACCGTGACCTCGCCCGGAGCCGCGCTGACCCTGCTATCCATGGCGCGGGACCGGGTTGGCGACGCCGTATCGGCGTTTGAGCTGATCCATGGTCAGGGGCTGGCATTCCTGTCCGAAACCCTGCCTGATCTGCGCCAACCCTTTGATACAGCCCCGGATTGGAGCGTTCTGATCGAACTGGGGCTCCCCGGCGGGCTTGATCCGCAAGAGGTATTGGAAGAGCTGTTCAGCGCAGCACTTGAGGCCGGTCTGGTCGGTGACGGGCTGATCGCCCAATCCCAATCGCAACGCGCCGATTTCTGGAACATGCGCGAACAAATCCCCGAGGCGAACCGCCGCATCGGGTCGATTTCAAGCCATGACATTTCCCTGCCGCTCAGCGAAATTGAACCATTCATCACCCGTGCCGGGGCCGAACTTGCCGGATTGGACGAGTTTCGGATCAACTGTTTCGGCCATCTTGGCGACGGCAACCTGCATTACAATGTGTTTCCCGCGCGGGGGCGCAGCCGGACAGATTATCCAGACATGGCGGCGCGGGTGCAGGCGCTTGTTCATGATCTTGTGCTGGACATGGGCGGTTCCTTCAGCGCCGAACACGGGGTTGGCCGATTAAAGGCCGGGGACCTGGAAAAATACGGCGACTCGGCCAAATTGTCAGCGATGCGGGCGATCAAGGCGGCGCTGGACCCAGAGGGAATCATGAATCCCGGCGCAGTTTTTCGAAAAAACGGCTAGAAATCAAAAGATCACAAAAAAGCCATCTTTGGTTTACCGCCCATTAACCATCAGAGGGCTACACATGGTTCTGCAAGCAGGCGGAGCCACGATGACCGAAGGTTTTCATCCTTCCACTCACCCCCCACTCCCACCCACCACGGAAGATGATCGGGTGTCGTGGCTCCGCTTATTGCGTTCCCGCCGGGTCGGGATTTCCACCTTCTATCGCATGTTGAACGAACACGGGTCCGCCACCGCCGCGCTGGCCGCGCTGCCCGATGTGGCCGGACAGGCCGGGATCAACAACTATGCCCCCTGCCCCGAAGGCGTGGCGATTGCCGAACTGCGCGATGGACGGCGCGCCGGGGCCCGGATGATCTGTGTGGGCGATGCGGACTATCCCCGCGACCTGCTGGACCTTAACGACGCCCCGCCCATCCTGTGGGTGCGGGGCGATCTTTCGCTTCTTTCCCGGCCACGGATTTCACTGGTCGGGGCGCGCAATGCCTCGTCCCTTGGCGGACGCATGGCCCGGGCGCTGGCCAGGGAACTCGCGCAACACGGGTTTGTCACCGTGTCCGGCCTTGCCCGTGGCATTGATACTGCGGTGCATCATGCCACAGTGGACACCGGCACGATTGCCGTGATGGCCGGTGGGGTTGATGTGGTTTATCCCGCTGAAAACGCCCAACTGGCCGATGACATTGCCAAAAAGGGGCTGATGGTGTCCGAACAACCCATAGGCACCCAGCCTCAGGCGCGCCATTTCCCGCGCCGCAACCGGTTGATCTCGGGGCTGGGCAAAGCGGTGATATTGATTGAGGCGGCCGCGAAGTCGGGGAGCCTGATCACCGCACGCAACGCGCTTGATCAGGGGCGCGAGGTGCTGGCCGTGCCCGGGCACCCCTTTGACGCACGGGCCTCGGGCTGTAACATGTTGATCCGCGATGGCGCGACCCTGGTGCGCAATGCCGAAGACGTGATCGAGGCGCTTGGCCCCATCGCCACCCCCGCGACACAGGTGGAAATGGGGCTTACCCCGCCCGAAATCCCCGCCCCACCGCCCCAGAAACGCACCTGGCGCGATGCGGCGCAGCTTCACCGGCTGATTCTTGATCGGCTGGGGCCAAGCCCGATGGCCGAAGATCAATTGATCCGCGACCTTGGCGCCCCAGCCAATTCGGTTGCCCCTGTTCTGGTCGATATGGAACTGGACGGCAAGATTCAACGACAGGCCGGCGGGCTGTTGTCACGCCACACTGACAGCAAGTCAAATTGACCCGCAGCCCGGGACAGACCCCGCTAGCAAACCTCGGGAATAACCGCCGCATAGTCCACACAAAGCGCCGGATCGGCATACCACACATCCGTTGCGCCAATCGCCCAATGGACCGCCACCCACGTGGCCCCCACCTTGCGATACAACGCCTGAAGCGACGTGCCGTCCATGAACTCCGGGTCGAGATACCCGCGCCGTGCCCCCGGCGTGCGCGCAATGTCGATCTCCTTCCCCCCGGGCCGCTGGGCATGGACGGCGGCAAACCCGACCGACCCGGACACCCGCAGGTCATGCACCACAAATTCCACCGGCGCTCCAAGCTGCCATTCCGCATGGGGCCGCAGAGCGTCCATCAAGCCCTTGCGTGTTGCACTGCCCCGCTTTGGCGTGGCCCAGTCCGCCACCGCCGCCGTTGCCATGCAACAAACCATGGCACCCATCACCCAGTTTTTCATATTGCTCTCTCCTTCCGATCAAATCGCTTGTAAATCCCGCCCAGATTGCCCAAATCCAGCCCCAGGCGAAAGAGGACGACTACACCGCATTGACAATGCCCCCCTTCCCGAACCATCTTCCGCCGCCATATACGGTCGTCCGAGTCGAAAGGAATTTCATGCCAGTTGTCGTCGTCGAATCTCCGGCCAAAGCCAAGACTATCAACAAATATCTCGGCCCGGATTACACGGTTCTGGCATCCTATGGCCATGTCCGCGACCTGCCGCCAAAGGATGGCAGCGTCGATACCGAAAACGATTTCGAAATGACGTGGGAGGTCGGATATGACAGCCGTAAACACGTCAAGGCCATCGCCGACGCGCTGAAAGCCGACAACGCGCTGATCCTCGCCACCGACCCTGATCGCGAGGGCGAAGCGATTTCCTGGCATCTGGAAGAGGCGTTGCGCAAACGTCGCGCGATCAAGAAGGACACCCCCGTGTCCCGCGTCGTGTTCAACGCCATCACCAAGGCGGCGGTGACCGAAGCGATGAAGAACCCGCGCCAGGTGGACCAGCCGCTGGTCGATGCCTATCTTGCCCGCCGGGCGCTGGATTACCTTGTTGGGTTCAATCTGTCCCCCGTCCTGTGGCGCAAACTGCCCGGCGCGCGCAGCGCGGGCCGGGTGCAATCCGTCTGCCTGCGCCTGATCGTTGAGCGCGAGATGGAGATCGAAGCCTTCGATCCCCGCGAATACTGGACGGTGAAGGCGATCCTGACCACGCCGCGTGGCCAGGAATACGAGGCGCGGCTGACCACCCTGGCCGGGGAAAAGCTCGATAAATTCGACATCCCCAATGCCACCGCCGCCGAACTGGCCCAACGCGCGATCGAAAGCCGCGACCTGACCGTGTCTTCGGTCCAGGCGAAACCGGCCAGCCGCAACCCCTCGGCCCCGTTCATGACCTCGACCCTGCAACAAGAGGCCAGCCGCAAATTCGGCATGGGTGCGCGGCAAACCATGAGCGCGGCTCAGCGGCTTTATGAGGCCGGGCATATCACCTATATGCGAACCGACGGCATCGACATGGCCCCCGAAGCGGTGAGCGCCGCGCGCGACGCGATTGCCTCGCGCTATGGCTCCGAATACGTGCCCGAAAAACCGCGCATCTACAAGAACAAGGCCAAGAACGCCCAGGAAGCCCACGAATGTATCCGCCCCACGAACATGGAAAAGGATGCGGTCTCCCTGAAAATCTCGGACGATGATCAACGCAAGCTTTATGACCTGATCTGGAAACGCACGCTGGCCTGTCAGATGGCCGGTGCCCGGATGGAGCGCACCACCGTCGAAGTGGGCAGCGCCGATGGGCAGGTTGCCCTGCGTGCCACCGGTCAGGTGATGCTGTTTGACGGGTTCATGCGGGTTTACGAAGAGGGCCGCGACGATCAGGTTGTGGATGACGATGACAAACGCCTGCCTTCGATCATGCAGGGCGAAGCGGCGGGCAAGAAATCCGTAACCCCGGAACAGCATTTCACCCAGCCCCCGCCCCGCTATACCGAGGCAACGCTGGTCAAGCGCATGGAAGAGCTGGGTATCGGTCGCCCCTCGACCTATGCCTCGGTGATCACCACGATCCAGGACCGCGAATATGTCCGAAAGGAAAAGAACCGCCTGTTCCCCGAGGACAAGGGCCGGATCGTAACCATCTTCCTGCTGAACTTCTTCCGCAAATATGTCGGCTATGAATTCACCGCCAACCTGGAAGAAGAGCTGGACGATGTCTCGGCAGGGGATCGCGATTACAAGGACGTGCTGGACCGCTTCTGGCGCGATTTCCATGCGGCGATTGCCGAAACCTCGGACCTGCGGATTTCCGAAGTTCTGGATGTGCTGGACGACGCGCTCGCGCCCCAGCTTTATCCACCGCGCGAAGACGGCACCGATCCGCGCATCTGTCCCAAATGCGGCAAGGGGCAACTGCACCTGAAAACCTCGCGCACCGGCGGGTTCGTGGGCTGTGGCAACTATCCCGAATGCACCTACACCCGGCCCATCGCGGGCGAAGGGGCCGAGGGCGAAGAGAAGCTGCTGGGCGAAGACGCGGGCGATGAAATCTGGCTCAAGGACGGGCGTTATGGCCCCTATGTCCAACGGGGCGAAGCAACGCCGGAAAACAAGCGCCCCAAGCGCAGTTCCCTGCCCCAACCCCGCCACGGCGGTTGGCCCAAGGAAGAAACCACGCTGGAACGGGCGCTGAAACTGCTGTCGCTGCCGCGCCATGTGGGGGATCACCCCGAAGGCGGCCGGATCAGCGCCAACCTGGGCCGATTCGGCCCCTATATCATGCACAAACTGCCCGACGCCGAAAAACCGACCTATGTGAACATGAAAACATGGGAAGAGATGTTCGAGATCGGCATGAACCATGCGGTGGAACTGTTGGCGGAAAAACGTGCCAACCCGGGGCGCGGGCGTGGGCGTGCAGCGGCCAAACCCTTGAAAGAACTGGGTGAACACCCGGAAAGCGGTGGCCCAGTGAATGTGTTCGAAGGGCGCTATGGCCCCTACGTCAAATGGGACAAGATCAACGCGACGATCCCGAAAGAGATCGAAGCGGCGGATGTGACCCTGGAACAGGCGGTTGAGTGGATCAACGAAAAAGCCGCGAAAAAGGGCGGGCGCAAGAAGGCCCCGGCGAAAAAGACCGCAACAAAAAAAACCACGGCAAAAAAGACCGAAACGAAAACAACCGCGGCCAAGAAAAAAGCCCCCGCGAAAAAGGCATCCGCCAGGAAATGACTCCACACCCCGGCCCCATCGGCCGGGGTGTTTCGTTCTACGGACCGTGGGGGCATGTGGTGCCAAGGCAGCAAAGGCCACCATCAGTCATACGTAAAACTACGCAGGCCCTGCATCGCTCAGTTGACTCCGGCGCGACCCCACGTCACATACGTATCCAACACCTCGTTCCAAGGGAGATTTCCATGAAAAAAGTCTATCCCAATGCCGCGGCCGCCCTGGATGGGCTGTTGCATGACGGCATGTTCATCGCCTCGGGCGGATTTGGCCTTTGCGGCATCCCCGAACTGTTGCTACAGGCGATCAAGGACGCCGGGACCAAGGATCTGACCTTTGCCTCCAACAATGCGGGCGTGGATGATTTCGGGATCGGCATCCTGCTTCAGACCAGGCAGGTCAAGAAAATGATCAGCTCGTATGTCGGTGAAAACGCGGAATTCATGCGCCAATACCTGTCGGGCGAACTTGAGCTTGAATTCAACCCGCAGGGCACGCTGGCCGAACGGATGCGTTCGGGCGGCTGCGGCATTCCCGGTTTTTACACCCGCACCGGCGTGGGCACGGTGATTGCCGAAGGCAAAGAGCACAAGGAATTCCCCACCGGCCCCGGTGGCGCAGCCGAAACCTATATCATGGAAGAAGGGATCTTTGCGGATCTGTCGATCGTCAAAGCCTGGAAGGCGGATGAAACCGGCAACCTCGTGTTCCGCAAAACCGCCCGCAACTTCAACCCGCCGGCGGCCATGTGCGGTAAAACCTGCGTGGTCGAGGTCGAGGAAATCGTGCCCACCGGCTCGCTGGACCCCGACAACATCCACTTGCCCGGCATCTATGTCCATCGCATTATCCAGGGCGAGCATGAAAAGCGGATCGAACAGCGCACCACGCGCCCTGCCGCGTAACGTTTGGAGGCCAGTATGGACCGTGAAGAAGCATTGAAACGCCGCGCCGATCTGATCGAAAACCGAGCCGGGGACTACGTCCACCGGGCCAAACGCATGGTGCTGGACGTGTTCGGTGTCGAAGCCTCCAAGGAGCAATCCACGCTGACCGTCCAACTGGCCACCGCCATGATCCAACTCGAAGCAGCCGAGCTGAACGCCGCCTCGCTTCGCAGAATTGCCAAATCCATTGACGAGAAAGGGGCGTAAGCACATGCCTTGGGACCGCAACCAAATGGCCGCTCGGGCCGCACAGGAACTTGAAGACGGCTGGTACGTGAACCTCGGGATTGGTATCCCGACGCTGGTCAGCAACTATATCCCGGAAGGGATCGAAGTAACCCTGCAATCCGAAAACGGGATGCTGGGCATGGGGCCATTCCCGGTTGAGGGGGAGGAGGATGCCGACCTGATCAACGCGGGCAAGCAGACGATCACCGAATTGCCGCAAACCGCCTATTTCGATAGCGCGCAAAGCTTTGGAATGATCCGTGGCGGCAAAATCGCCATGGCAATTCTGGGCGCGATGGAAGTGGCACAGAACGGCGACCTGGCCAACTGGATGATCCCCGGCAAGCTGGTCAAGGGCATGGGCGGTGCCATGGACCTTGTTGCAGGCGTGGGCCGGGTTGTGGTGGTCATGGACCATTGCAACAAGAAGGGCGAAACCAAGGTGTTGAAGGAATGCACCCTGCCGTTGACCGGCAAAGGCGTTGTGGACCGCATCATCACCGACCTTGGCGTGCTGGACGTGACCCACAAGGGGCTGCACATCGCCGAACTGGCACCCGGTGTGACCCGCGAAGAAATGATCGCCAAGACGGATGCCGAAATCGTCTGAGCACGTTCATGTGACGGAATGAAAAACGGCCCGCCTGAAAATCAGGCGGGCCGTTTTTCATATCGCGGACCCACGCTTTTTATCTAAAGCGTCCTGCCAAAAACCTGACTCACGGGATTTTGGCAGGACGCGCGAAACACACAAATGTCGCGCTGCGTTCGCCCTTTTCCTTGACTCAGGTGAAAGGTCGAACGCTTTAAAAACGTATCCCGGTCTTGATGAGAGGCAATCAGGTAAACCGATTGTTGCGTGGGAACCCATAGGGCGGGCGTTTGCCCACTCCCGCGCGTTTGCCCAGCCATTCGGACATATCCGGCTCGTGACGGGTTTTACCGCCGCCCATTTCCCAGCTCAGCCCCTCATCCCAGTTGAACGTGGTGATATCGGACAGCCCGCCATCCAGCTCCAACGCGCCCTGACGCCCCCGCGCCATGTTGTATTTCTGAAGCCGCACACCCTTGCCCCGTCCCATCTCGGGCAGTTCGGACAGCGGGAAGACCAGCAACTTGGCATTCTGGCTCACAATCGCCACGTGGTCGCCCGCCACCGGCAAACAAATCTGTGCTTTGATATCATCCTTGACGTTCAGCACCTGCTTGCCGCTCTTGGTCTGGGCCAGCACGTCATCTTCGCCCACCACGAATCCATTGCCCTCGGTCGAGGCGACCAGCAATTTCCGCCCGGGCTGGTGAAGGAACAGGTCCACGATCTCGGCCTCGTTGGGCAAATCAACCATCAACCGTACCGGCTCGCCCATCCCCCGTCCGCCCGGCAGGTTGGCCGCCGACAGCGTATAAAACCGTCCGTTCGATCCCATCAGCAACAACCGGTCCGTGGTTTCGGCATGGAAGATGAAACGCGGCCCGTCGCCATCCTTGAATTTCAATTCGCGGGTCAGGTCAATATGCCCCGACATGGCGCGGATCCACCCCATTTTCGAACAGACAACCGTGATGGGTTCCTTTTCGATCATGGCTTCCAGCGGCACCTCTTCGGCCTCAACCGCTTCGGCAAATTGCGTGCGGCGCTCGCCGCCTTCGAAGGATCGGCCAAAGGTTTTGCGCGCCTCTTTCAACTGATCGCCGATACGGTCCCATTGCAGGCCCTCATCCTCCAGAAGATCCTCAAGATCGGCCCGTTCCATCATCAGTTCATCGCGCTCACGGACCAGCTCCATTTCCTCAAGCCGACGCAATGACCGCAAGCGCATGTTCAGGATCGCATCCGCCTGAACCTCGGTCAGCCCGTCTTCTCCCCCCCCCGCAGGCGACAGGTAATCCGCCTCGGACGTGGCGCGCACGAAATCGCGCCCCCAGTCTTCACGCATCAACGCGGCCTTGGGATCATCGTCATACCGGATGATGTCGATCACCCGATCCAGGTTCAGGAAGGCCACGATAAACCCTTCCAGCACCTCCAACCGGTGGTCGATCTTTTCCATCCGGTGGCGGGACCGGCGGATCAAAACATCACGGCGGAAATCAAGGAAAGCGCGCAGCACCTCCTTCATCGAACACACCTTGGGCGTGACCCCGTCGATCAACACGTTCATGTTAAGCGAGAACCGCGTTTCGAAATCCGAGTTACGGAACAGGAGGTTCATCAAAACATCCGGGTCCACATTCTTGGATTTCGGCTCCAGGATCACCCGAATATCTTCAGCGCTTTCATCACGAATATCAGCCAGGATCGGGACCTTCTTGGTCTGGATCAGCTCGGCCACCTTTTCGATCAGCTTGGATTTCTGCACCTGATACGGAATTTCGGTGACAACAATCTGCCACTGGCCGCGACCAAGGTCCTCAACCTCCCATTTCGCACGCAACCGGAACGATCCCCGCCCCGTGCGATAGGCGTTGGCGATACTGTCGCGCGGCTCGACGATGACGCCGCCAGTTGGAAAATCGGGGCCTGGCACATAGTTCAACAGCGTGTCGTCGCGCGCATCCGGGGTCTTGATCAGATGCAGGCAGGCGTTGATCAGCTCTTCGATATTATGGGGCGGAATATTGGTGGCCATCCCCACCGCGATCCCACTGGACCCATTGGCCAGCAGGTTGGGAAAGGTCGCGGGCAATACGGCCGGTTCTTCCAGCCGCCCGTCATAGTTGGGCCGGTAATCCACCGCGTTTTCGTTCAACCCGTCCAGCATGGCCTCGGCCACGATGGTCATCCGCGCCTCGGTATACCGGCTGGCCGCCGGGTTATCGCCGTCGATATTGCCGAAATTGCCCTGGCCATCGACCAGAGGGTAGCGCACGTTGAAATCCTGGGCCAAACGCGCCATCGCGTCATAGATCGCCGCATCGCCGTGAGGGTGGAAATCCCCCATCGTGTCACCGCTGATCTTGGCGGATTTCAAAAACCCCCCCGAAGCGGAGAGCCGCAGCCGGTTCATGGCATAGAGAATGCGCCGATGCACCGGCTTCAACCCGTCCCGCGCATCAGGAAGCGCGCGGTGCATGATGGTGCTTAGCGCATAGGTCAGATACCTTTCACCAATCGCTCGGCGCAAAGGTTCGGCAAGCTCAGTGCCGCCATCATCTTGGGGTGTCTCGGGATCATCCAGCAAATCGCTCATGTTGCGTGGTTTAATCATCACGCTGGCGCAGGTAAAGCGTCGCGCTCCATTGATGCGTTAATTTTTACAACTTTCCCCCCGGGACTTTTTCCGAGAATCGGATATAGAGGGCAGGTGAGACAACTGATTAGATATTTGCCGTGTGTTTCTGGGTAACCGGTGCGGTAATTAGGAGATTTGCGCATGTGGCGCCTGATTGTGGTGACCTTCGGGTTTCTTGGATTTGCATTTTATCAAATGAGCGGCGGGGCCGAATATGTCCCTGCCCCCGGATCGCTACAGGCTGCGGCCATCGCCAAAAAGGACAGGGCTGAATTCGAAGCCGCGTTGCAGGCCGATCTTGAAAAACGGCTGGCCGCCGAACGTGCCGAACGTCAGGCGCGTATCACACTCGCCTCGCACGCCCCCGCAGCGGCCCCCACCGTCAACACCGTCAACACCGCCACGGTGACCAGAGCGAGCCTCACCGAAACGGTCCCGGCCTCGATCAAGGATACGGCCAAACGCGCAACCCTGACCTTTGTGGCCGGGTCCGCCGACCCGTTGACCGGAGACACAGCAGACACAGCCGCACCCGTGCCGACCAAGTCTGAGCTGCCGATCGTGTCGATCGACAACGCCAAGGTTCAGGACCTGATCGCCGCCTCCATGTCCAGCCACAAGACCAGAGAAAACGCCAAAAGGCTGACCGCAGCCGGGGAAGATTTTCGCAAGGTCATTAAAGGCCGTGTGAACCTGCGCCAGGGTCCGGGCACCACGTATAACGTGGTCAGCAAACTGACCCAAGGGACCGAGGTCGTGATCCTGCACAATGACGGCGGTGGCTGGGTCAAACTGCGCACCCTCGACGAGGGGCGCGTGGGGTGGATGGCGGATTACCTTCTGACGGCGGCAAAATAATTCCACTGCCCCCTTTCTTATAAAGGATCCTTTGCGTACTCCCTTGGGGAACAGGTCGGCCCACACCGGGACCCGCCGACACTCAAACCGACACTCAACCGGGGGGGCGCGAAAAATGAACGGCAAATCCATTCTGATCACCGGGTGTTCTTCGGGTATCGGCTATGACGCGGCACATGGGCTTCGCGCACGGGGCTGGCGGGTTTTCGCGGCCTGTCGCAAGGAAGAGGATTGCGCCCGCCTTGCCGGAGAAGGGTTAGAGACCGTTCACATGGACATGACGGATGCGCAAAGCATCCGCATCGCGCTGGACGAGGTTCTGCACGCCACCGGGGGTACGCTGGACGCCCTGTATAACAATGCCGCTTTCGCCCTGCCCGGCGCGGTCGAAGATCTGCCCACCGATGGGCTGCGCGCGGTATTCGAAGCCAATGTCTTTGGTCTGCATGAATTGACCCGCGCCGTAATCCCGGTGATGCGGGCACAGGGGCATGGGCGGATCATCAACTGTTCTTCGGTGCTTGGCATGGTGGTATTGGGGGGACGCGGGGCCTATGCGGCGACGAAATTCGCGCTGGAGGGGCTGACCGACACGCTGCGTATCGAAATGCGCGATACGCCGATCCACGTGATCACCCTGGCCCCCGGCCCGATCACATCCAAAATCCGCGAAAACTCGATCCCCCATTTCGAACGATGGATTGACTGGAAAAACAGCCCCCGGCGCGCGCAATACGAAGAAAAGCTCCTTGCGCGTCTTTATGAGGATCGCGATCAGGACCGGTTCGAACTTCCGGCCTCAGCCGTCACCGCGAAACTGATCCACGCGCTGGAAAGCCCACGCCCCCGGCCCCGGTATCATGTGACCACACCCACCTACCTGATGGATGTGTTGCGCAGGGTCTTGCCAACCCGGACGCTGGATTGGCTGGTTTCCAAGGGGTAAGGGTGCATCTCCCCTTGACCTTCCCGTGACTGGAACCCCTATGTCAAAGGTGACCGCCGCAGGAAAGATCCCCGCCATGACCACCACCGTCACCCCAGACACCACAGGCAACGAAATCTCCTTTACCCTGGACGGACTAAGCTGTGCCGGATGCGTGGGCCGCGCCGAAAAGGCCCTGCGTGCGGTTAAGGGGGTGACAAGCGCCGACATCAACCTTGCCAGTGAAAAGGCAACGGTACGCATGACCGCCCCGGCAGAGGCGGGCGGTCTGGCCAAGGCGCTCTCCGACGCCGGATACCCCGCCCGCATTGCAACGGTATCGTTAGACGTGGACGGGCTCAACTGCGCCGGATGCGCCGGGCGATCTTCGCGGGCGATGGCGGCACTGCCGGGCGTGATCGAGGCCCAGGTGAACCTGGCCACAGAACGCGCCACGGTCACCTGCCTGGACCAGTCGCTTGCGCCTGTCGATCTGGCCCGCGCCTCCTCTGAGGCGGGCTATCCGGCGCGGGTTCAACCCGCCGAGGCACCCCGAGAGGTCGAAGACCGAAGGGAAGACGAGGCGGCGCAGCTCTTGCGCGCAGCCCTTCTGGCCGCGTTCCTCGCCCTGCCCGTCGTGGTCCTTGAAATGGGCGGGCACATGGTGCCCCGTTTCCACCATTGGGTCATGCACATGATCGGCACCCAAACCAGCTGGAGTCTGCAATGCGCCCTGACAACGGCCGTCCTTTTCGGTCCCGGGCGGCGCTTCTTTGCCCTCGGCCTGCCCGCCCTGCGCCGCCGCGCGCCGGATATGAACAGCCTCGTTGCCATAGGCACCGGCGCGGCCTACGGGTTTTCCCTGCTGGCCACTTTTGCGCCCTCACTGCTGCCCTCGGGAAGCGTCAATGTCTATTACGAAGCGGCTGCGGTGATTGTCGTCCTGATCCTGGTGGGTCGCTACCTGGAGGCCCGCGCCAAGGGCAAAACCGGCGCGGCAATCCGCTCCTTGCTCAAGCTCCATGTGAAAAACGCCACGGTGCTGCGCAAGGGGGCCGAAGTTGCCCTGCCCACCGAACAGATTGCGCTTGGTGATATCGTGCTGGTCCGCCCCGGAGAACGACTGCCCGTGGATGGCGAAGTGACCAGGGGCCAATCTCACGTGGATGAAGCCATGATCACCGGGGAACCAGTCCCCGTCGCCAAAACCACCGGGGACAGGGTCACCGGCGGGACCGTAAACACCACCGGCGCACTGGAATTTCGCGCCACGCGGATCGGGGCGGATACGACACTGGCCCAGATCCTGCGCATGGTGGAACAGGCACAGGCCGCCAAGCTGCCAATCCAGGGCCTGGTGGACCGCATCACCCTGTGGTTCGTGCCTGCGGTCATGGGTATTGCCGGGTTGACCGTGGTGATCTGGCTGCTGTTTGGACCCTCTCCGGTGCTGGGTCACGCACTTGTTGCCGGGGTTTCGGTGCTGATCATCGCCTGCCCCTGTGCCATGGGGCTGGCCACGCCCACGTCGATCATGGTGGGCACCGGGCGCGCGGCCCAACTGGGTGTGCTGTTCCGCAAAGGCGACGCGCTGCAATCGCTTCAGGGGGTCAAAACCGTGGCCTTTGACAAAACCGGCACGCTGACCCTTGGCCAGCCGACGCTGACCGACTTTCTCCCGGTTGAGGGGCAGGACCGCGCTTACCTCCTCCGTCTCGCCGGAGCGGTTGAGGCCCTGTCGGAACATCCCGTCGCCCGGGCCATCACCAGCGCCGCACAAGCCGCACAAAAGGCCGGGGATTTGCCCAAGGCCACCGCGTTCCGGTCCCATACCGGGCTTGGCGCTTCGGCTCAGATCGAAGGCCACGCGGTCCTGATCGGCTCGTCCCGGCTGATGGCGCAGAATGGGATCGACACCTCCGCCCTGTCACAAGCCGCACAGGCGCTGGCTGCAAACGGAAAAACCCCGCTCTGGATGGCCGTGGACGGGGCGCTTGCCGCCGCCATCGCCGTATCGGACCCGTTGAAACCCTCCTCTCGCATGGCATTGGAATCCCTGCACAATATGGGAATCAAAACCGCGATGATCACCGGCGATGCGCCCGAAACAGCCCACGCCATCGCCGCGCAGGCCGGGATAGACCACGTCGTCGCCGGGGTGATGCCCGAAGGCAAGGTCGCGGCCCTGGACGGCCTCTCGGGGCCGGTGGCCTTTGTCGGCGATGGCATCAACGACGCCCCGGCCCTGGCCCATGCGGATGTGGGCATCGCGATTGGAACCGGCACCGATGTTGCCATCCAGGCGGCAGACGTGGTGTTGATCGGGGGCGACCTCGCGCGCGTCGTGGATGCCTTCACCCTGTCCCGCGCAACCCTGCGCAATATCCGCCAGAACCTGTTCTGGGCCTTTGTCTATAACATTGCGCTGATCCCTGTGGCCGCGGGTCTGCTCTACCCTCTGTTCGGGCTTCAGTTTTCACCGGTCTTTGGGGCTGCGGCCATGGCGCTGTCCTCGGTCTTCGTTCTGACCAACGCCCTGCGCCTGCGCTTTGTCGCCACAACAAACCCCGCTCCCGACCTTGCCACAGCGCAGCCAAACCCCGCGAAACCGTGACATGAACATCAAGCACGTCTCCATCCAAACCGGCCTGCGCGCCAGACCCATCCGGTATTACGTTGAACCAGCGTGATGTGGAAACGCTGCGCAATACAGTAGGGATGTAGGTGTTTCCGGCTATTGCTGTGATCCAACAATAACCGGAAACGCTTTAATTCCCATAGGCCACCGCAGGCAACCACGTGGTCAGTTCGGGAAAGAAGAACACGATCGCCAACCCGGTCAGCTGTAGCAACACGAACGGGATCACACCGCGATAGATATGGCCCAGCGTGATTGACGGCGGGCACACCCCTTTCAGGTAGAACAGCGCGAACCCGACAGGTGGCGTCAGGAACGACGTCTGTAACGTCACCGCCACAAGGATCGCGAACCACACCACCGACGGATTATCCACGATACCATACCCGTCCACCGGCAACTCAAGCCCAAGGATCACCGGCAACATCAGCGGCATGATGATCAAGGTGATCTCGATCCAGTCCAGCAGGAACCCGAGCAGGAAGATAATGAACAGGATGAACAACACCACCACGTAAGGGTTGTCAAAGCTGCCCAGCACAAGGTTTTCAATAATCTCATCCCCGCCAAACCGGCGCAGAACGAAAGCAAAGAAATTGGCGGCGATGAAAATCCCCACGATATACCCGGCCGTGTTCAGCGTCTGGCGCATCACATCCTTGAACACGGTAAAGTTCAGGTTGCGCGACGCCAGCGCCAACCCGGTCGCGCCCAGCGCACCCAGACCCGAGGCCTCGGTCGGGGTGGCGATGCCGAAAAAGATCGACCCCAGCACCAGAAGAACCAGCAACATGGGCGGCACCACGGATTTCAGAACCTCAAGAATGATGGCAAAGCTCACCGGTTCGCGGTCTTCGGGCACCGGCATCGCTTCGGGTTTGATCAGGCCATAGATGATGATGAACACGATATATAGCGTGCCCAGCAACAGCCCCGGGAACAGCGCCCCCATGAACAGATCGCCCAGCGAAATCGCCAACTGGTCCGACATGATCACCAACATGATCGACGGCGGGATCAGAATACCCAACGTCCCCGACGCGGCAATCGTGCCCGTGGCAATCGGCTTGGCATAATTCTGCGCCATCATCGTCGGAATGCCCATAACGCCCAGCAACACGACCGACGCCCCGATCACCCCCGTGGACGCGGCCAGAATGATCCCGATCACCATGACAGTCAGTGCCAGACCGCCCTTGAGCGCACCAAACAGGACCTGCATGGACTTCATCATGCGCTGCGCAACACCGGATTGATCCAGCATCAGCCCCATGAAGATAAACATCGGCAGCGCAACCAGAACCGGGTTCTTGATGATCCCACCAAAGAACCGCCCCGAATTGACAAACATCTTCTTGTAGGTGATGCCGGTGCGGTCAAACTCGATATATTCCCCGATCAGCTTGCGATAGGGGTCCAGCATATGTTCGCCAATCAGCGAAAAGATCAGCGACACCCCAACCAGCGCAAACACCACCGGGATCCCGCGAAACAACATCACGATGAACACGATGAACATGGCCAGAACCATCCATTGGTTCAAATCCATGACCGCCCCCATAACAGACAGAATTCCCATGACTTACTCCTCCGCCCCCTTGCGGCGGGCCATGAGCCAGCCAAGCAGGATCAGGGTCAGCACCACAGCGGCCCCCATCCACGTGGTCCATTCAAAAATCGGTTCTTTGCTGATCCGCTTGGGCTTGATCCCGGCATTGGTCAGCCGGACGCCCCACCAGAGGACATAGTAAATCGTGCGTTCTGCGGCAAAGATCGCGCCGGGCAACATGGCCACCAACAGGGTCCACAACCGCACCGGGGCAAGTTGCACAAGGTGGCGCATCAGGATCGAAACCGTGGCCAGAATGGCCAACCCGAACAACAGGGGCAATGACGCCTTGAGAATATAAAGCCCGTGCAACCCGTTGGGGCTGTCCGATCCCTCCCGCGCCAACACGCTGGACCACGCATAGTGGAACAACACATCGGTCATCATGATCAGAAAGGGCAGAAGAAGCCAGCCCAGCCCGAAACACTCGATCCTCGCCTTGCGCGCGGGGCTGTAATTGGCGTGAAAAATGTCCACCCGCACGTGGCTGTTGGTGGTGATGGCATAGGCAAAACCGGTGACCATGGCAAAGCCATAAATCCACCATTGCGCATCGTCCAGCCACGCCTGGTTGAACCCCGCCTTGCGCAGGATCACCTGGGACACGATGGCCAGCATCAGGATCGGAAAGGCCCAGGCCACAAGGTTACCAAAAGCGATGACGATCCGGTCACCCTTCAGATGGCTCTGGCGGTCGCGCTCTCCGGGATCGGAAATGGCGATCACGTCGCCGCTGATCTCTGGAATTTCGCCTGACATGGGCTTGCCCCTCCCCAGTTGTCGTCATGAATGCGAAAACGGCGGCCCCAAACCTGCGTGGGACCGCCGTATGTTACGGATTATGCCCTAGCGGTTACGCGGCATGTAGATGGTCGACCACACCTTGTACCCGGCGCGGTATTCCTGAAGATCGTTCCACACCAGCTGGAAGAACTCGTCACCTTCCGACAGCTCCTCCACCACTTGGTTCCAGGCACCTTCAAAGGCGTCCAGCATCTCGGGGCTCCACTGTTTGATGATCACACCGTTCTTTTCCTGGTTCTCGATCATGGCAGCAAAGTTGGTGGCTTCACCTTCGGCCAGATTGGTGGTGATGTTGGCAAGACAGGCAACCTCGATCTGGGTCTGACCGGTTTCGTCCAGATCATCCCAGACGTCCTTGTTGATCAACAGTTCGAACAGGGTCGAAGGCTGGTGCCAACCGGGAAAATAGTTGTATTTCACCAACTTGTGGAAACCCAGACGCGCGTCGATACGAGGCATCGAGAATTCGGTGGCGTCAATCGCCCCGCGCTCCAGCGCCGGGAAGATGTCACCCCCGGCAAGCAGCGACGTGGACACGCCCAGCTTCTGCATCGCCTTGGCACCAAGACCAAAGAAGCGCATGTTCAACCCCTTCAGGTCATCCACGCTGTTGATTTCCTTGCTGAACCACCCCGAGGTTTCCGGCGCGATCAACCCACAGGGAATGGCGCGCACGTCATAGCCGTTGTCGTCATACATCTGCTGCCAATACTTGGCACCATCGTCATAAAGAATCCAACCCAGGAACTCGCCCGCTTCCGGCCCGAACGGTACGGCGGCGAAAAGCGATGCGGCACTGATCTTGCCCTGCCAGTACCCTGTGGTGGCGAATGCGGCGTCAACCGACCCGTTGGATACAGCATCCAGCGCCTCAAGCGTCGGAACCAGCTTGCCGGGATCGTAATGTTTGAACTCGACCTCTTCGGAAATGCCGTTGATCTTGGCAACAAAATCGGTTGCCGCGGTGCCCAGGATCGGCAGGTTTTTCCCGAAGGCCGACGTCATCTCGATGGTGGTCTCGGCACTGGCCGCGCCGCCCATCATCGCAACGCCGGCGATGGCGGAAATCAGTGTTTTGGTCATGTAGTTCCTCCCAGTTGGATTGCCCCCGGATTTTTTCACGCAGGGGGTCAGAAATTCAAGGATTGGTAAAATCTTGTTACCAAATTAGCGTCTGTCTTGAATGATTTATCCGACAAAGTCCAGTTTTTTGTCATAATCGCTCAAAAACCTGCGAAAATGTGGACCCGCAAAACCCTCATCTGAAATCGACCTTACCGGCCTGATACGGACCCCACATTGATTCGCCCCGCATTACCCGTTCCGAAGACGATGAAACCACCCTTTCTTCTTGCCGTCATGCCCGGCCTGGGCCGCCTCTGCCTCTGCCTCTGCCTCATCATCCGGGCCTTCCACCGCGTCCTGGAACCGGGTGAAAAACTGGTCCGTCATCTTCTTGGCAAACCCGTTGATGATGCGGCTGCCAAGCTGGGCCAGCTTGCCGCCCACCTTTGCCTCAACCTCGTAAGACAACGCCGTGCCGCCCTCGATATCGGCCAACGCGACCCGCGCCCCCCCCTTGGCAAATCCGGCGGCACCCCCCTTGCCCTCTCCGGTCAGGGTCAGGCTCTCGCCCGCAACCATGTCCGACAGGATCACGCTGCCCTTGAACCGGGCCTTGACCGGGCCAACCTTCTGAACCACCAGCGCCTCGAACCCTTCTTCGGGGCTGCCGGTCATCTCCTGGCAACCGGGCACACATTCGGCCAGCACCTCGGCGGATAAAAGCGCCGCCCATACCTCGTCACGTGGTGCGGCAATCTCGCGGGTTTCCTTCATTTCCATGGCGCGCGCCTCTCCCTGTTTCTTCCCACTCAATTCCATCAACACCGAGCGGCCAAACACCCGCTCCCGATCTGGATACCGCGACACCCCCCATCACCCTAAGGCGTTTATGCGCCACAAGGAAAGACAAAAACCTGGGCCCCCTTTGACGCTCTCGCGCCACTTCCGCGATCCCGCGCGCACCACAAAAAACCCCGCCAGAACGCTGGCGGGGTCTTCACTACTCTACAGTTGGAGAGAGCCTTACTCCTCCGCCCACTCCCAAGGCCGGGTAAAGTTCCCCAGAATGCTGCCCACGGCGGCCTCGTCGCTGCCATTGGGCGTGACCTGCGCCACCATCCCGCGTTTCTTGTCGTCCACCACGGCCACAACCCGCGCCGCAACCTCGCCCTTGGCCAGCGCCGCGTTGTAAATCCGCATAATCGCCGATTTGCGCAGGTCCGGCTTGAAAATCTTGCCCACCGCCGTTTTCGGAAGCTCGTCCAGGATCTCGACATGTTTCGGGATCGCCGCACGTTCGTGGATGTGGACCTTGGCATGTTCGGCCAGCTCTTTCTCTGTCACCGTCGCGCCTTCGACCAGTTCGACATAGACACACGGCACCTCGCCCGCATGGGAATCAGGCTGCCCGATCGCCCCGGCAAAGGCCACGTCATGGTGGGCCAGCAACGCGTCCTCAATCTCGGCCGGGTCGATATTGTGCCCGCCGCGAATGATAAGATCCTTGGCCCTGCCCGTGATCCAAAGATAGCCGTCCGCATCAATCCGCCCAAGGTCCCCGGTGCGCAGATACTCCCCGTGGTGATAAAGGTCACGGTTCTTGGCGGCTTCGGTATAGGTGTTGGGAACGTTCACGCCCGGGTTGCTCACGCAAATCTCACCCACCTCATCGGTGGCACATTCCACCGGACCCTCGTCGCCATCGTGGAAAATCCGCACGTCGGTATAGGGCAGCGGCACGCCCACCGACCCCACTTTCTTTTCCCCGTCCACAGGGTTGCACGACACCAGAACAGTGGCTTCGGTCAACCCATACCCCTCAATGATCTGAATCCCCGTGGCGCTGGTAAACCGGTTGAACAATTCCAGCGGCATCGGCGCCGACCCCGAAAACGCGTTCTTTACCGTCGAGACATCCGCATCGACCGGTTTCTGCATCAACGCCGACACAGCGGTGGGCACAGTGATGATAAAGGTGGTCTTCCACCGCTCACACAGCTTCCAGAAATTGTCGAACACCCCATCCCCGCGATACCCCTGCGGGGTCGGGAACACCACGTGGGCACCCGATTTGATCCCCGCGATCATGATCACGTGACAGGCAAACACGTGGAACATCGGCAGCGGACACATGATGCTGTCATCTTCGGTATAAAGCAGCGTGTCGCCGATCCATCCCTGATAGATGATGCCGGAATTCGTGTGCTGGGCCACCTTGGGCATCCCCGTGGTGCCACCGGTGTGGAAATAGGCCGCGACCCGGTCCACCCTGCGATCCTCAAACGACAGCGTCTTGGGATATTTCGCCATCGTCTTGTTGAAATCCTTGACGTCGGCATGGTGATTGCCCGGGTTCTTGGGACGGATCAACGGCACGATCCAGCTTTTGGGCGGGGTCAGATACCGGTTCAGATCAACCTCCAGAACCGTATGCACCGCCGGCGCGTGGCGCACGGCTTCGGCGGTTTTCTGGGCCACGTCGGTTTTCGGGAACGCCTTCAGCGTCACCACCACCTTGGCCTTGGTCTCGCGCAGGATCGCGCCGATCTGTTCAGGTTCCAAAAGCGGGTTGATCGGGTTCACGATCCCCGCAACCATCCCCGCAATCGTCGCCACAACCGTTTCATTACAGTTGGGCATAACCAATGCGACCACATCGCCCTCACCCACCTTCAGATCACGGAACATGTTGGCCGCCTGGCACACCTTGTCGTGAAACTGGGTCCAGCTCAACGTCTCCGCCTTGTCGCCCGGACCAGACAGCAATTGATAGCTGACCGCCGAACTGCTCCCCACCCGTTTCGCGGTTGCCGCCAGCATCTCATAGATGGTGGTGGGCAGCTCGCGCTCCTCATAGGGCATTTCATTGGTCAGATTGATACTGTCCTGTAATGTGGCAAATTGCATGTTTGGTTCTCCCCGTGCCCGGCGTCACACCCCGGATCTCATTCCTTGCGCGATATAGTGGGCACCTTTGCCGCGCGGCGCAAGGGCGCATGGCCCGGTTGGCGTGACGTTAACGGTCGCTCTTGCCTTGTGAGGACGTTACGTTAACACTTGGGATCAATCGAAACCGGCACATTTCCGGTGCCGGGTCCGGTGCCGGGTGTGTGCCGCTCCGGTGCGCAAAAATCACCCCCCCGATATGGGGCCGATACGCGCAAGTCACGCGAAAGTTAACGCAAAAGGACCGCAGGATGAAAATTGCAACCGCCGCCTATCCCCTTGAATGGTTTGATCGCTGGCCGGACTATTCCGCAAAGATTCATTCATGGGTGTCGAATGCAGTTGATCAAGGGGCCGAACTGCTGGTGTTTCCCGAATATGGCGCCATGGAACTGGCCGCCCTGTCGGGGGCGGCGATGGCGGCGAATGAACAGGGGTCCATCGACGCGGTAAACACCCACCTTGAGAGCGCAAACACCTTGTTTTCCGAGCTTTCGGTAAAGCATGGCGTCCATATCCTTGGCCCCTCGGCCCCGGTGCGCAGCGGCGACATCACCGTCAATCGCGCGCATTTCCTGACCCCCACGGGCGGCATGGACCATCAGGACAAACAGATCATGACGCGGTTCGAACGCAGCCCCTGGGGCATTGCCGGGGCAATCGACGGGGCCGGGCCGCTCAAACTCTTTGACACCTCCCTTGGCAAGATCGGCGTCCTGATCTGTTATGACAGCGAATTCCCTTTGCTGGGCAAGGCGTTAAGCGATGCAGGCGCGGACATCATCCTTGTCCCGTCCTGCACCGAAACAACCGAAGGCTATTGGCGTGTGCGCATCGGGGCCATGGCGCGGGCGCTGGAACAGCAATGCGTGACCGTGATGTCGTCGCTCACCGGTGCCGCGCCGGCCTTCTATGCGGTCGAACAGACCATCGGCGCAGGCGGCGTATTTTCCCCTATGGATCAAGGGTTTCCCCACGATGGGGTGATCGCGCTCGGGGGGCTCGGCACCCCGGGCTGGACCGTGGCCGACATCTCGCTTGACGCCATCGCCAATGTGCGCGCCGATGGCAATGTGCTGAACCGCGCCCATTGGGCCGAACAACCGCCTGCTGTTGCTGCAATTGCACAAACGCGACTGCGCTGACGAATCCCCTTGAAAATCAGACGGAAAAAGCCCATCTAGGGCGCGCCCGTGACTGAGCGGGCGTGAAACCAAGGAGAGACCATGGCCAAGGAAGAACTGCTCGAATTCCCCGGTGTCGTGAAGGAACTCCTGCCGAATGCGACATTTCTGGTCGAGCTGGAAAACGGCCATAAGATCATCGCTCACACGGCAGGCAAGATGCGCAAAAACCGCATCCGCGTTCTGGCTGGCGACAAGGTGCAAGTCGAAATGACCCCCTATGATCTGACCAAAGGTCGGATCAACTATCGCTTCAAGTAATTGAAATCGCGATGAAACTGATCCTGGGATCAGGAAGCCCGCGTCGGCGTGAATTGTTGGCGCAGATCGGGGTGGTGGCGGATGACATCCGCCCGCCCGACATTGACGAAGCCCCTTTGAAATCCGAACTGCCCCGCCCCTATTGCGCGCGTATGGCCCGGGAAAAGGTGGGCGCGGTTGTGGCCGATGCCGACGATATCGTGCTATGCGCCGATACCACCGTGGCGCTTGGTCGTCGCATTCTTGGCAAACCTGTTGATGCGGGCGAAGCGGCCCGGTTTCTGCTGGCCATGTCCGGGCGGCGGCACCGGGTGATCACGGCGGTGGCCGTGCGCCGGGGCGACCGCGTGTGGGAAAAGGACGTTGTCACCAGCGTCAAGATGAAAAACATATCAGATCAGGAACTTAACGCCTATCTCGCCACCGGCGACTGGGACGGAAAGGCCGGTGGCTATGGGATTCAGGGGCCTGCGGGCGCGTTGATCCCGTGGATTTCCGGGTCTTTCACCGCCGTTGTGGGCCTGCCTTTGGTCGAAACCGCCGGGTTGCTACAGGCCGCCGGGTATCCGATGTGGAGCGTATCATGAAGGGTCGTCAGATCATTTTGGACCATCTTGGCGACCGCGAAGCGGCGGCGTTGATGGTGGATGGGCGGCTCGAGGATCTGTTGATCGACTCGGACCAGCCCCGGCCGGGCACGATCTATCGTGCGGTGGCCTTGAAACCGGTTAAAGGTCAGGGCGGTATGTTCCTTGAAACCCCGGACGGAACCGCGTTTCTGCGTCAGGTACGAGGCATTTCGCCGGGCGAGCGGTTGTTGGTCCAGGTGACGGGCTATGCCGAACCGGGCAAGGCCATTCCGGTGACGCTGAAATGTTTATTCAAGAGCCGATTTGCAATCGTGACCCCCGATTCGCCCGGTTTGAACATTTCCCGCCAGATTCGCGACGACGATCTGCGGGATTCGCTGCTTGCCATCGCCCATGACGTGATGGGCGGGGCGGACATGGGGCTGATCCTGCGCTCGTCCTGTGCCACGGCGGATGAGGGCGAGATTGCCGAAGACATCCGCGCCATGGCGGATCTGGCCGCGGCGGTGATGGGCGACCGGAATGGGGCGGCCGAGGTGTTAACCGAAGGCGATGCGCCGCATCTTCTGGCTTGGCGCGAATGGAGCGCCCCGGCCGAGGTGATGACCGAAAAGCAAGGCTTTGAAAAAGCTGGCGTTATGGACGCTATTGAAGAACTGTTAACGCCCCGTGCGGCCCTGCCCGGCGGGGCGAGCCTGTTTATCGAACCCACCCGGGCGCTGGTGGCCGTGGACGTGAATACAGGTTCTGACGCGTCGCTTGCTGCGGGGCTGAAAGCCAACCTCGCCTGTGCGCGTGAACTGCCCCGTCAGCTTAGGCTGCGGGGGTTGGGCGGTCAGATCACGCTGGACCTTGCCCCCATGCCAAAGAAAGAGCGGCGCAGTTTCGAAACCGCCCTGCGTGCGGCCCTGAAAGCGGACGGAACCGACACGGTCATGGCGGGCTGGACGCCGCTGGGACATTACGAACTGCAACGCAAGCGCGAGAGGCTGCCGTTGAAACTCTGACAACGCGCGCTGAATACCCGGTCATCTCCGCGCTCCGCCCACCGGGGTGTGCCCACCGGGGCTTACCCTATCGAAACAAGCTCGATATCAAAGGTCAGATCCTTGCCCGCCAACGGGTGATTGGCATCCAGAACCACCTCGGCGTCACGCACTTCGGTAATGGTCAGAACCATGGTCTGGCCCTGCTCATTGCGCGCCTGTACCTGCACCCCGATTTCCAATGGCATATCCGCGGGCAGTTCGCTTTTGGGAACGGCCTGCCGCGCTTCTTCATGGACAGGGCCATAGGCTTCGTCTGGCGGGATTTCCACGACTTTCTTGTCGCCCACGGCCATGCCCGGCAGCGCCTTGTCGAGCCCGGGAATGATCATCCCGCTGCCGACTTCGAATTCCAGCGGCTCGCGACCGGCGCTGCTGTCGAAGGTGCTGCCGTCCGACAGGGTTCCGGTATAGTGAATGCTGACTTTGTCGCCGCTCTTGACCTGGCTCATGGTATCTCCTGCCCGTTGATCGGGCGCGGCCTATCCGCCCCCTTCGAAAGCCGGGACCCTAAAGCGTTTCCAGTTCCTGTTGAATCACAGCAAGAACTGGAAACGCCCACATCCCTGCTGTGTTGCGCAGCGTTTCCACATCACGCTGGGTCAACGTCATGCGGAAACGGATTAGCAGGTGGCGGAGATGAATGCAAACACGCCCCGCTTTGGGCTTTTCTCCATGCCCGCCCCGTGCCAACGTGGCGCGGATGAGGAGACGCGCCATGACCATCACCACTGCTGTTTTCGACGCCTATGGCACGCTGTTTGACGTCACCGCCGCCGCGCGCGAAGCGGCGGGCGATCCCGGTTTTGCTGAAGCTGAACTTGCCGACACGTGGCTCAAGCTGGCGACGGACTGGCGCGCCAAACAGCTGGAATACACCTGGTTGCGCGCCGTCACAGGCGATCACACCGATTTCTGGACCGTCACCCAAAACGCTCTGGACTGGGCATTGGAGGCGTCGGCGCTTGACGGCAACCCGGCCTTGCGCGACCGCTTGCTCCAGCTTTATTGGGCGCTTTCGGCCTTTGACGAAGTCCCGGCCATGCTCTTTGCCCTGAAATCCATGGGGCTGAACACCGCGATCCTGTCCAATGGCTCTCCGGATATGCTGTCGGGCGCTGTGACCTCTGCCGGGATCGGTGATGTGCTGGACGATGTGCTCTCGGTCGAATCCGTGGGTGTCTTCAAACCGGATGCCCGGGTCTATGACCTTGTCGGGCAACGGTTTGGCTGTGCGCCTCCCGAAATTCTGTTCGTCTCCTCCAACGGCTGGGACGCGGGCTGTGCGGCGGCCTACGGGTTCCGCACGGTCTGGGTTAACCGCACGGGTCTGCCCATGGATCGACTGCACGGCACCCCGGATACCGTCTTGTCCGACCTCACCTCTGTCCCCGCACTTTGCCACGAGTGATTTCATGCCCACATTCACCACCTCCGACAACATCACCTTGCATTACACCGACGAAGGGGCGGGCCTCCCCCTGCTCTGTCTTGCCGGTTTGACCCGGGACGGGCGCGATTTTGATTTCGTCGCTCCGCATTTGACAGGCATCCGCCTGATCCGGCTTGACTACCGGGGGCGCGGGCAATCCCAATGGGCTGACTGGTCCACCTATACACTGCCCGTTGAAACCCGGGACGTGATTGAATTGCTTGATCATCTCGGTCTGGACAAGGTCGCGATCCTTGGCACGTCTCGCGGCGGGCTGATCGCCATGGGGCTGGCTGCGGCAATCCATGATCGCCTGCTGGGCGTCGCGCTCAACGATGTGGGACCTGAAATCGCCCCCGAAGGGTTGGAAGGGATCTATACCTATATCGGCCGCAACCCCTCTTACAAAACGCTAGAGGCTCTGCTGGAGGTCTGGCCCGACGCCATATCGGGCTTTGCCAATGTCCCAACCAGCCGTTATCGCGCTGAAATTTCCCGGCTTTACAACGAAACCGACGCAGGGCTGGAGATCACATACGATCCGGCCTTGCGCGATGCGGTGCTGGCCACGCGGGATCAACCATTGCCCGATCTCTGGCCCTTTTTTGACGCGCTGGCCGGGTTGCCGCTGGCCGTCATCCGGGGGGAAAACTCCAATCTCCTGCTGCAATCGACCTTCCAGGAAATGCAGCGCCGCCGCCCCGACATGATTGCCGCAACCGTACCGGACCGGGGCCACATTCCCTATCTGGATGAACCCGAATCCCTTACCGCCCTTCACGCATGGATCAATAACCTATGAATATCGACATGATACGCGCTGCCGCCGACCGGCTTGACGGCCATGTCCGGCACACGCCGCTTTTGTCTTCCCCCTTTCTGGATGACATCGCGGGGCGGCGCATTCTGGTCAAAGCAGAATGCCTTCAGCATACCGGCAGCTTCAAGTTTCGCGGCGGCTGGTCCACCCTCTCGGCCCTGGACCCGGATATCCGCGCGCGCGGTGTCATCGCGTTTTCAAGCGGCAACCACGCCCAGGGCGTTGCCCATGCGGCCACCCAACACGGGGTGCCTTGCGTGATCGTCATGCCCAAAGACGCTCCTCGGCTCAAAATTGACAACACCCGCGCGCTTGGGGCCGAGGTGGTCCTTTACGACCGCGCCGGCAATGAAAGCCGCGAAGAGCTGGGGGCCCATCTCGCCCAGACCCGTGGGCTTTACCTTATTCACCCCTATAACGACCCGCTGGTGATCGCCGGGCAAGGCACCTGTGGGTTGGAAATCGCGCATCAGGCAGCAGAGCAAGGCATCACACAGGCCGAAGTTCTGGTCAACTGCGGAGGCGGCGGGCTCACCTCAGGCGTGGCTCTCGCGCTGGAAACAGACGCCCCGAACATGCGCGTCCGCCCGGTGGAGCCGGAAGGATTTGACGACGTCACCCGCTCGCTTGTCAGCGGTGCGCGCGAACAGAACGCCACCCAATCCGGCGGGCTGGCCGATGCGATCCTGACGCCCAGCCCGGGGGAAAACACCTTTCCCATCATGCACCGCCTGTGTGGGCCGGGGGTGGTGGTTGACGACAATGACATCCTGCGCGCCATGGCGCTGGCTTTCCTGCGCCTTAAAATCGTGCTGGAACCGGGCGGGGCCGCATCCCTTGCCGCCGCGCTTTTTCACGGAAACGCGCTGGCGGGGGATACCGCGATCTGTATCGCCACAGGCGGAAATGTCGACCCGGCGGTCTTCGCCCGCGCGCTCGCCACGCTTGAAACGTCTCAATGACGCGTCGCGGTGCAGCACATGCAAACAAAGTGTGCGGTAGCACGCCTTTGGATCACCTCCACCGCGCGCCAGCAAAAGGACCCCAGGATGACCCGTTTCACGATTGCCTCCTTCAACGTCAAGAACCTGATTGGCCCGGATCAGGAATTCTATGAATTCTTGACCTACACGCCCGAAGAATACGCCTGGAAAAAGGCCTGGATGGCAGATCAGATCCTGTCGCTGGACGCCGATATCATCGGGTTTCAAGAGATTTTCGAAGAAAGCGCCCTGCGCGATTGTCTCGACGAAGCGGACAGGCGCGGAGAGGCGCTGAACCAATCCGCCCTGCCGGATGTCTCCAAAAGCTATCGGAAAAAGGCGATCTTTCGCAAACTCGCCTATACCCCCTATCGTGATGCCGCGCTGGCCTTTGCCCCCAACGTGAATGACGGCGCGCCCGGGCACCGTCGCCCCGGGCTGGCCATCCTGTCGCGCAAAGGGTTTTCCGAACCCCCTGAAGTCATTCAACAACTCGACCCCCCTCTTCAGATCCCGCTACAGGAACTCGGTGGCGATGATGCGGGTCACTATACCGTCACCCGCCTGTCCCGCCCGATCCTCAAGGCCCGGATTCCCGTGGGCGGCACTGTGATCACGGTGTTCAACTGTCACCTCAAATCCAAGCTGGGCGAATTCATCAAACCCGCCGACGCGCCCTTTGCGCCGGAAAGCGACCTGACCCATTACAAACCCGCCGACCGCGCCATCGGTGCCCTGCGCGCCGCCCTGCGCCGCATGGCCGAAGCCTGGGTTCTGCGCCGCGCCATCCTGACCGAGCTGGATCAGGGCCACCCGGTCATGGTGCTGGGCGATTTCAACGATGGCGAACATGCGGTCAGCTCGGAAATCATCTCGGGCGAGGCCCCGTTCAGAAATTATGCCTGGATGCTGCGTCATGATGCCAAACACGCCAATGACCGCTATTCCCGCGAAGACGCCAAACAGATTGCCGAAAATGTCGAACGCGTCCGCCTGCATTCGGCGGAAAAACTCTTTGTCCGCAAATCCCTGCGCGACATGGTCTATACGGCAGCGTTTGGTGGCGTCTATGAAAGCATAGATCAAATCTACATGTCCCGTCACTTCCTGCCCGAGTATAAAAACAAGATCGCAGAGATGGAGTATTTCAGCGTGCTGAACGACCACCTGACTGACGGCTCCCACGCTGAAGCCCCCTATAACAAACTGGCCTCAGATCACGGGCAGATCATGGCCCATATGATCATCACCGAAAACGAGAACTAAAGAAGGCGCGCCCCCATGCTGATGGCCAATCTTGACGGAGTAAAGCTCCACTATCCTATCGACGGCGACCCGGATGGCGCACCGGTGGTGTTTGCCAATTCCCTCGGCACCGACCTGCGACTCTGGGACCAGATCGTGCCCCTGTTGCCCACGGGATTGAAACTTGTGCGCTATGACAAACGTGGACACGGGCTTTCGGATGTGACGCCCGCGCCCTATTCCATGGGAACGCTGGTGCGCGACACCGAGCGGCTGTTGGATCATCTCGACATCCGCGACTGTGTCTTCGTGGGGCTTTCCATCGGCGGCATGATCGCCCAGGGGCTGGCGGTCAAGCGCCTGGACCAGGTGCGCGCACTGGTGCTGTCCAACACGGCGGCCAAAATCGGCCAACCGGCGATGTGGGCAGACCGGATCGACGCCGTACGAAAAGGCGGGGTCAAGGCGCTGGCAGAGGCCACCATGGACCGCTGGTTCTCCCGGGATTTCCACAAAGCCGACGCGCTGAGGGCGTGGTATAACATGATGGTGCGCCAACCTGTCGAAGGCTATCTGGGCTGTGCCGCAGCCATCTCGGGCACGGATTTTTACACCCCCACTTCCGGCCTGCGCCTTCCCGTGCTGGGCATCGCCGGATCCGAGGACGGATCGACCCCGCCCGACCTTGTCCGCGAAACCACCGATCTGGTGCCGGGAAGCCGGTTTCACCTGATCCGCCGCGCCGGGCACCTGCCCTGCGTGGAAAAACCCGGGGAATACGCCGAAACCCTCACCGGCTTTCTGCGCGACATCGGCCACCTTTCGTGACAATGGCGCGTGTGATGAACCAGCGAGACCGCCTGTAAGGGCGGACGAGCGTGCCAGCATCTCCCTTTTCACCCAAAATGACCCGCGATCATATCGCTCCGCCTTTTGAACCACAAACCAATGCCCTATATCGGGGCGACACCCGTCCAAACGACACCTGTCCAAACCTGCGATGGCCACGCTTATGCCCAACCGCCTGCCCCTGATCTTCATCGTGATGACCGTGGTGATCGACGCCATGGGGGTGGGATTGATCATGCCGGTCATGCCGGCGCTGATCCGTGAAGTTCAGGGAGGAGACCTGGCCAACGCCGCCATCTGGGGCGGCATTCTGTCCACAGCCTTCGCCGTGATGCAGTTTCTGTTTGGACCGGTCATCGGTGCGCTCTCGGATCGATATGGTCGTCGCCCCGTGCTGCTGGTGTCGTTGGCGGCCATGGCGGCGGATTACGTGATCATGGCCCTGGCCGGGTCAATCTGGCTGTTGCTGGCGGGGCGTATCCTCGGTGGCATCACCGCCGCCACCCACTCCACCGCCAACGCCTATGTCGCCGATATCTCGGAACCCCACCAAAAGGCTGCGCGCTTCGGCCTTGTGGGCGCAGGATTCGGGATCGGCTTCGTCCTCGGCCCCGTGCTTGGCGGCATCCTGGCCGAATATGGCACCCGAGCCCCCTTCTGGGCGGCGGCCATCCTGTCGCTGGCCAACGCCACCTTTGGCTATTTCGTGCTGCACGAAACCGTGACGGATAAAATACGCCGGGCTTTCACATGGAAACGCGCCAACCCCTTTGGCGCTCTGCGCGCAATCACCCATTTCCCCGGACTTGGCCCGCTGCTCACCGTCTATTTCGTCTTTCACGTGGCCACCTATGTCTATCCGGCGGTCTGGGCCTTTTTCCTCACGGAGCGGTTTCAGTGGCACGAAGGTATGATCGGGTTCTCCCTCGGCCTTTACGGGCTGTTTTATGCGCTGGTCTCCGGGCTGCTTGTGCAGCCCTCAATCAGCTGGCTGGGCAATCGGCGCACCGTCGTGGCGGGGCTGGGGTTTGAAATCCTGTCCCTCGCGATCATCGCGGTGATCTCCAGCGGCACGCTGCTTCTTGTCATGATCCCCATCGCCGCGCTCGGATCGGTCGCCCAACCCGCCCTTCAAAGCCTCATGTCGCGCAATGTCGCCGCAAATTCACAGGGCGAACTCCAGGGTGTTTTGACCTCCATCAATTCTGTTGCAATGATTCTGTCCCCCATTGCGATGACTCAAACCTTTGCCGCATTCACCCGGGACTCGGCCCCCCTCTACCTGCCCGGCGCCCCCTTCCTGTTGGCGATGCTGCTCATGATCGGTGCCCTTGCGCTTTACCTGCGAAGTTCCGCTTCGTCACCGGACTGAACACGCCGCCCCGCATGTCATTTTCTGACTTGCCCGGATTGCCGCGCTGCGCCACGCTCCTCTCCAAAAGGGAGACACCTGCCAATGCCAAAAATCAAAGCCGCCGTATGCCACGAATTCGGCCAACCGCTCTGTATCGAAACGGTAGAACTGCGTGCCCCGGGCATGGGCGAAATCGAGGTGACGCTGGACGCCGTCGCCATCTGTCATTCCGACATTTCCTACGCCGATGGGGCTTGGGGCGGATCGCTTCCGGCCGTATATGGCCACGAAGCGGCGGGACGCATCACCGCCCTTGGCAACGGGGTGCGGGGATTTACGGAAGGTGACAGCGTGGTTGTCACCCTGATCCGTGCCTGTGGCACCTGCCCCTCCTGTGCGGGGGGTGCCCCGGTCATCTGTGAAACGCCCTATGACGGGGACAAGGGCCCTCTGTCCATGCCCGACGGAAGCACACTGCATCAGGCGATGGCCTGTGGTGCCTTTGCCGAAAAGGTGGTGGTAGATCAAAGCCAGATCGTGAAAATTCCCGATGATATGGCCAAGGACGTGGCCGCGCTGATCTCTTGCGGCGTGATCACCGGCGTCGGCGCGGTGGTCAATGCCGCAGGCCTGCGCGCGGGTCAGGACGTGGTGGTAATCGGTGCGGGCGGTGTCGGGCTTAACGCGATCCAGGGCGCACGCATCGCCGGGGCCCGGCGTATCATCGCCGTGGACATGAGCAATGAAAAACTGGACATCGCCCGCGAATTCGGCGCCACCGACGGCGTGCTGGCCACCGAAAAATCCCCGTGGCGCCATGCGATCAAGGCGATGGGACGCGGCGCAGACGCCGTATTCGTCACCGTCGGTGCGATCCCAGCCTACCAGGACGCGCCACGCTATCTTGGGCGTGGCGGCAAGATGGTGCTGGTCGGAATGCCCCATTCCGGGGCCAGGGCAGAATACGAACCCGTGATCCTTGCCGCTGTGGGTCAGGGCATGGTGGGGTCCAAAATGGGCGATGTGGTCATTCAACGCGACATCCCCTGGATGATCGACCTCTATCAGCAGGGGCGGCTGAAACTGGACGAACTGATTTCAAACCGGTGGTCTCTGGAGCAGATCAACGAAGCCATCGCCGACACCAAAACCGGCAGCGCCCGGCGCAACGTCATCCTGTTCTGACCCGGAGGCCCTTGGTGCAGGCGCAACCGACGCTGCTTGAAAACGGCCAAATCCCGCAAATCGACGGGGCACGGCTCCACGCGACCTGTCCATATGCGAGGCAAGCGTGTGCGCCGACGAGTTGACCGTGACCTTCGCGCCCGGAAGCATCAGCGCAAAATCAGAGACTAAAACGTTCGTCCTTTAACCTGAGACAGAGAAAAGGGCGGCGTACCCGCAACCAAGCACTGACCTCGCACATTTGTTTCTTGCATGTTAGACCATAATCAAATCAGAATTGGTTTAATATGAACGCGCAAGACGAAACGCCCCCCGCCCCCCCCGCCGAAATGGCGCGCAGTGCCCAGACGGCTGCGGCCTATCTCAAAACGCTCGCCCATGAAGGACGGTTGATGATCCTCTGCCATTTGGGATCAGGTGAAAAATCCGTGGGGGAACTGGAAAACCTGCTGGACATACGTCAGGCCGCAGTGTCGCAGATGCTGGCGCGTCTGCGGGACGAAGGACTGGTTTCAACCCGCCGGGATGGCAAAACCATCTATTATTCGCTGGCCGATCAAAGCACCTATGAGGTAATTTCGCTGCTTTACCGACTGTTTTGCAGCCCTGATGGGGGGTCTCAGGACAAAATCAGCTGTTCCTGACCCCTTTCTTTCCGCCACGGAATTCCCCATCTCTGAACGCTGTTCAAACGAACCCGCGTGGAATGGGATCATGGCCGGAAAAATTCAAAAACGCCGCGCAGAATTGCGCGAAACACATAAATGTCGCGCGGCCTTCGCCCTTGTCCCTGTCTCAGGTTAAAGGTCGAACGCTTTAGTGGGTCCAGGGGCCGCGCCGGTTGGTGGCAAAGTTTTCGCCATAGCCACCCGGGCGGATATTCGGCTTGCGTTCATGTGGTTCGCACAGCACGGCCTCGATCCCATTCTCGCTGGCATATTCCAACGCCGCCTCCTTGCTGTGAAAGCGCAGCTTGACCTGAGACTGCGTATCACCGGAAGAGGTCCACCCCATCAACGGGTCAACTTCGCGCGCATGGTCAGGGGCATATTCCAGAACCCATTGATGCGTCTTGGCCATGCCCGAGGACATGGCGGTTTTTGCGGGCTTGTAGATACGCGCTGGCATAAATTCCTCCTTGGAGTCCCCCAGAGCTTTACCGAGTCTCGCCCCCCTTGGGCAAGAGTGAAAACAGCAACAAATGTGCGCAACAGGGTTCGGCAGGCAGACAAGCGTTGGCTGTCATCCGAAACGCGGGGAGCGAGGAGTGGGTATGTGCGCCCCGGCGACAACCAAGCCTGCTGCTTGCCTCTTTCTAATACCAGTGACGCAAGGTAAAGCGCAATAACTATTGATCTGCGCACCGGTCAGCTTTTCGTGTGTTGCCCAACCCGGATTTCGGGCTGTTTTCATCTTGCGACAACTGATCGTCGGCCTCCCGATCCCACGGATCAATGCAATGATGCCGGGAACACACCCCGAATGCCCAGGTATCGACAGATCACGCATACCGGGTTCCATGACAAGCCCGCTCAAGGGCGCGCCAACGCGTTGTCCGCCCGCCACAGGACCGCCACCTCTCATCAGGTGCCTTGGCGCAGCGTGCAATTCAAACACGGCAATACTTTGATAACAAATTTATTTTCCCGAAATCGGCCCGATCCCATTCATGCACCAGGCCGCGATTTCGTTTTGGGCACATCCGCTGCCAAGCTTCCCCTTGAACAGGAACAAAAAGTGATCAACTCTTGGGCTTCCGACGTTTTTGCCTGCGAGTCGCGCCATGCCCTATGCCCATTCCGACAAATCTCCCTCTCAACTGACCGACAAGGCCGCAAAAATGTCGGCGCGGGACAAGCTTGAGGGCGGCAAACAGATCGTGATGCATACCGAATTCACCGCTGCCGGGGATCAACCGACCGCAATCGCAGAGCTGTCACAGGGGGTGCGCGACGGGGACAGGAATCAGGTGCTGTTGGGCGCGACCGGCACCGGCAAAACCTTTACCATGGCCAAGGTGATCGAAGAGACCCAGCGCCCCGCCATCATCCTCGCCCCCAACAAAACCCTCGCGGCCCAGCTTTACGGCGAAATGAAAGGGTTCTTTCCCGACAACGCCGTGGAATATTTCGTGTCTTTCTACGACTATTACCAGCCCGAAGCCTATGTGCCGCGATCAGATACCTATATTGAAAAGGAAAGCCAGATCAATGAACAGATCGACCGGATGCGCCACTCGGCCACCCGGGCGCTTCTGGAACGCGATGACGTGATCATCGTCGCCTCGGTCTCGTGTATCTACGGGATTGGCTCGGTGGAAACCTATTCGGCCATGACCCAGGATCTGAAAGTGGGGGGGGCCTATGACCAACGCGCGGTGATTGCCGACCTGGTCGCTCAACAATACCGGCGCAACGATCAGGCATTTCAACGCGGCGCGTTCCGGGTGCGCGGCGACAGTCTTGAAATCTTTCCCGCCCACCTGGAAGACCGGGCCTGGCGACTCTCGTTCTTTGGGGAAGAACTTGAAAGCATTACAGAATTTGACCCTCTGACGGGCGAAAAAACCGATACATTCGACAAGATACGCGTCTACGCCAACTCGCATTACGTCACTCCGAAACCGACGATGCAACAGGCCATCATCGAGATTAAAAAGGAACTGAAACAGCGGCTGAACCAACTGGTCGACGAAGGCAAACTGCTGGAAGCTCAACGGCTGGAACAACGCACCAATTTTGATGTCGAAATGCTGGAGGCCACGGGCGTCTGCAACGGGATCGAGAACTATTCCCGCTATCTCACCGGCCGTGCCCCGGGGGAACCGCCTCCCACGCTGTTCGAATTCATCCCCGACAACGCGATTGTGTTTGCCGATGAAAGCCACGTCAGCGTGCCCCAGATCGGTGGCATGTACAAAGGCGACTATCGCCGCAAATCCACTCTGGCCGAACACGGGTTCCGCCTGCCCTCCTGTATGGACAACCGCCCCCTGAAATTCGAAGAATGGGACGCCATGCGCCCCCAATCGGTGTTTGTGTCGGCCACCCCGGCGGCATGGGAGCTGGATCAATCCGGCGGCGTGTTTTCCGAACAGGTGATTCGCCCCACCGGGCTTCTGGATCCAGAGGTGGAAATCCGCCCGGTCGACACCCAGGTCGACGACCTGCTGGATGAAATCCGCATCGTAACGGAACGCGGGCTGCGGGTTCTGTGCACCACCCTGACCAAACGTATGGCCGAAGACCTGACCGAATACCTGCACGAACAGGGCATCCGCGTGCGCTATATGCACTCGGACATCGACACACTGGAACGCATTGAAATTCTTCGCGATTTGCGGCTGGGCGCGTTTGACGTCCTGATTGGAATCAACCTGCTGCGCGAAGGTCTGGATATCCCCGAATGTGGGCTGGTCGCCATTCTGGACGCGGACAAGGAAGGCTTCCTGCGTTCCGAAACCTCGCTGGTGCAAACCATCGGGCGGGCGGCGCGGAATGCCGAAGGACGGGTCATCATGTATGCCGACCGGGTGACCGGCTCCATGGAACGCGCGCTCAACGAAACCGAACGCCGCCGCGCCAAACAGATGGCCTATAACCAGAAACACGGCATCACCCCGGAAACGGTGAAAAAGAATGTCGAGGACGTTCTGGCCGGGCTGTACCAAGGCGACACGGACATGTCCCGTGTCACGGCCAAAATCGACAAACCCCTGCACGGCGCGAACCTCGAAACGGTGCTGGACGGGCTGCGCTCTGACATGCGCAAGGCCGCCGAGAACCTGGAATTCGAAGAGGCCGCCCGCCTGCGGGATGAGATCAAACGGCTTGAGGCCGTGGATCTGGCCGTGGCAGACGACCCGCTTGCGCGGCAATACGCGGTGGAGAAGGCGAGCGAGGCGGCGGTTGGCTCGCGTGGGCGGTCAACCGCTGGTCGGGCCGGGCAGCGGGGTGGGAATGTGAAGAGGAGGGGAAAGTGACAACCTACTCTTTTTCCAAAACATCTTTGAGCTATTGTTTCAATCCAGACCATCCAGACGCGCACAATCACCATTGACCGCATTGGCTGTGTCCTTCAAGGTAAAGACAGCGATGGGAGATTTTCAACTTCTCCCAATAGAATGCAATTGGCTTGACGGAGACCAACTTTGGAAGTTGTTATTGGTTTAATTATTGCAGCGGTTGTGGGCGTTCTTATAGCGAAGGATGCAAACTCACGCGGAATGAATGGAATGGGATGGGGTATTTTCACGTTTTTGGTCTGCATTATTGCCGTTCCAATATATGTAATCGTTCGGAAACCGCGTGAGAACAGCTAGAAGGGCATTTTTTTCGCTTGGGCCGCCTAGTATACGGATTGTTTTCGGTATCGCCTTCCTTGCTGCATGCACATTGGACGATAATCCAGTTGTTCGGCTGGAGGCACTCTTGGGCCTTTCACCCCCACCTCTAGAAAGGTTTTTTGGCATAAGAAGCGCATTTAGTGGTATGACTGCGGGCGTCGTGCAGTTCGCAAACCTAAACCTGAAAGCTTCATTCCAAGCTAACTTGTTTGCTCCATTTGTCATTCCTTGCGCACTAGTGCTCTTGGTCTGGGGGCGCATTCCTAAGATTGAAACTCGAAGAGAGGAAGTATTATGCTTGGTATCATTTCTGTTCTTGTCGATCTTGGCAAACTTAGTGTGAAATCTTGGCGTCCGCCCAATCTCAGCAGTGTGACAGCTTTGATATTGAGCGTCTTGGCAATTGTGTTCTCGACGCCAATCGTTGCAGAGACAACTTGCTATGGGGAAGGAGCGTACCGCGTATGCACAACTGTTACACAACGTGCGGATGGGTCCATGTCCGTCCGATCCAGTGACTCCATGGGAAACAGCTATTCTATGGACACTGATGTCTATACATCGCCAACTGGGGACATTACCGTCCGGAGCCAAGATTCCATGGGCAATAGGTACCAACTTGATACATGGTCCGACTCCTCTGGCAGCCACAGCCGGGATTCATTGGGCAATCATTGCACCGTTACAAAATATGGAACGATGATCGGATGTGATTGAACTGAACCTCACCACCTACACTCCCAACCCCAACCCTTCCAAATAGCTCACACTCTCCGGCACCCGGCTGAAATCGTTGATCTCCACGATCAAATGCGGCCGAACCTCCAACTCCGCCAAAGCCGCAAAAATCGCATGGAAGTTCGTGTCCCCCTCGCCCAACACCCAGTGCCGGTCGGCATAGCCATCGGCGTCCTGCAAATGCACGTGGCCCAACAACTCCCCGGCATCGGAAATAAACCGATCCACCGGCGGTGCCCCGGCGCTGACATACGCCCACAAGGCGTGGCCGGTATCGACCGACAGGCGCAAGGCAGGCGTGTCCGCGGCCTCGACCACCGCCCGCCTCAACCCCGGCTCGGTGTCCTTGATGTTCTCCAGAACCATTTCGACGCCGAGGTCCGAGGCGCGTTTCAACGCGGGTGCCAGCGTCTCCAAAATAGCCGAAATCGACTTCGCCCGATCCTTCGGTCCGTTATCCAGGTTATGCGCGTCCCAGGGATCATAGGGCGAGTGCAGCACCATCTGCCGTGCCTCAAGTTTCTCGCAAACGTCCAGTGCCTGCGACAGCCGCTCTTGCACCACCGCCCGCACCCCACGGTCCTTCACATCCAACTCGAACCCCGAAAACGGCCCGTGAATGCCCAGCCGCCCGTGCCACCCATCCAGTTTTTCCAATGCCAACGCGATGAACGGATCGGCATTGTCCAGAATATCGGCCATGCAGAATTCAGGCAGCTCTAGGTCCCGGTCCTTTTCAAACAGCCAATCCCGGTGCTGATCCAAATCCAGCACCGAAAGCTGTGCCCCAATCACCGGCAGCGTCATGGTCATTCCCCCGGCACCGTGGTCAGGCCCAGCATGTGCCAGCCCTGCATACCCCAGCGGTAATACATGATCTTCTCCACCGGATAACCCGCCTTGACGATCCGTTGGATCGCCGCCGGGGATTGACCGCACCAGGGGCCATTACAGAACATGGCGATGGTCGGCACCTCGTCACCCCCGCACTCATAGCCCTCGAAATCCACTTCACAGCCCAGTTCCTCCAACCGGTCGGCCATTTCGGTATAAGGCATGTTGATCGCGCCGGGGATCGTCCCGGACTCAAAATTGGGGCGGACGCGGCTGTCGATCACCTTGACGGTCGGATCCTGCAGCGCCTCCAGCATTTCAAGTTCGCCAATGGTGCGCACGCCCTCCACGGGGGTTATGGGTTGGATACAGAAATTCGGACAGGGCCGCGCGATCTGAGCAAAATCGCCGGTGATGACGGTGGCGGTATCCGTGGGGCGGGAAATCTCGACCGGACCGTTGTCCGTTTCCACGGTGACCGACGCCACACCCTTGGTGATATTCACCCTGGTTTCGGCAATCGCGGGCGAAACCAGGACAGGCGCGGACAGGGCAAGGCAGGCAGCAAGAGGCAGGATACGCATGGGGACAACTCCGAATTGATTTGCCCCATCCTGCCCCACCGAGTTAACAAATGGAATGGTCCCCCGGAACTTGACCGGGTTTGAACGGGGCCGATCAATCGCCGATCAAAGATCTCCTCAAGAAAGAATTTGCGCCGTTTTCGTTTCTTGTACCGCTTGTGATCGTCGTCCGAATACTTGCCGCGATACCGCTTGTCGCGCGTCTTGCCGTCCTTGCGACAGGGGTCCTGCCATATATGCGACTCGGGCGCACGCGGGATCGGTTCCGGGCCAGAATCCGGGTTGGGCAAAACCATGGGCTCCGTTGCCTGTTCGATGATTTTGTCCAACTCACCCCGATCCAACCACACGCCCCGGCATTTCGGGCAATAAAGCGGAAACGCTTTAACGCATCACATGCACTGCGCATTTGGCGTGACGCACAACGCGGGCCGCCGTGCTGCCCAGAAGATAGTCGGCCAATTCCGGCCGGTGCGAGGCCAAGACGATGCAATCCATCCCGTGGTCATTGGCATAGTCCAGAATCGAGCGGGCCGAGTGACCTTCGATCACCACAACCTCGACATCCTGCGCACCGCCCAAGTCTTCGGCCAAACCGGTTTCAAGCGCGGCGCGGGTCTTGGCCACCTGCCCTTCGGGCAACTGTGCCGCGATATAGCCAGGCATGGCTTCGATCACGCTCAGCGCGGTGATCTTGGCCCCCTCTTCGGCCAGCGCGCGGGCGATTTTCATCACCGCATCGGTGTTGGGGTCATGATCTGCCGCGATGGGCACGAGAATATTCTTGTACATTGCGTGTTTCCTTTGTTCAGCCTTTGGTTCGTTTTGAAACGGGCCTCCGGAATCCGGGTCAGCGCACCACATGTACCGAACATGTCGCGTGCCGCACAACCTGAGCCGCCGTCGAACCCAACAGGTAATCCTGCATTCCCGGACGATGCGACGCAATGACGATACAATCAACACCCTGTTCGGATGCATAGTCCAGAATCGTGCGCCCGGAATGGCCTTCGACCACCGCCGCCGTCCCGCCGGGCAGGGTTGCGGCCATGGCAGCCAACTCCTCCCTGATCGCAACCTGTAGCTGCACCTCATAGCCTTGAGGCATGTAAGACAGCGCAAAGGGTGGCACCTGTTCCACAACGTGCATCACCGTGACCCGCGCCCCGTCCCCGGCCAAGCAACGTGCCGCCGCCAGAGCCGGCGCGGTTTCGTGTTCTTCATCAAAGGCTACAGGTACGAGGATATTCTTATACATGTCAGGGGCCCCCACGGGTTTTTTCTACAAAGAAAGCATGCACCGTTCCGGCAGGTCACGCCTTGATTCAGGTCATGCCGTGAAACACCCTTCCCCTGTGGTTGACCTGCCCCTGATCTCTCCCCGAACAGGTTAGTCGAAACAGTCGACCACATCATACATCACCGGCTCAAAACCCTTGCACAGCTCGTTGATCTTGCGGTTGCGGGCCCGCATTTCATCGCTGCGCAACATCGCCTGAAAATCCTCGCGCCGTTCCCATTGGGAATAGTTGGCGATCCGGGTCTGTGCGTCATTCACATGCAGCCCCGCCCCGATGAATCCGGGCTGTTTGGAAATGAACATATCATAGGCATCGCTCAGGGCATCAATCAAATCCTGACAGGTGCCCGGGGTCATTTCAAACGTGGTGATCACGGTCTGAAAGCTGTTTTCCTTGGAAATTTTCGGCATGGCCTGGCTCCTTGCTGGCGTGTACGCGTGGCGTGGTCCGTTCGCTGAAACCAACCTAGGGGCAGACCCCCTGGCGTGACAAGAGAAACGATCCGTAACCGGGGCTCTGACCGGGGCGGTGACGATCCACGCAGGGAGTTAACCAAGCCTTTACCGCTTTTAATCATACTTAACGGCGTCTTTACCAAAAACGGGCCCCTCATGCGCCGCCTCACCGCCATTCTTATGATCACGCTGCTTTGGGCCACCCCGGCCCTGTCCGGCGCGTGGCCACGGGGCAAGGGCAACGTGTTTTTCCAAAGCGCGCTGCGGGTGTCGGCCTCGGACAAAACCGGGCCTTATGCGGTCTATTCGACCACCTATCTTGAATATGGCGCGACAGATACGCTGACCTTCGGGCTTGATCTGGGGCATGGCGTGTCGGGGGACACCAAGGCGATTGTCTTTGCCCGGCTGCCCATCGCCGTCATTGCCGATAAACACCATGTCGCGGTTGAACTGGGCGCGGGTACGCTGGCTGGCCAGGCCACGCTGCGCCCGGGGCTCAGCTATGGGCGCGGGTTCAAAACCGTGCGCGACATGACCGGCTGGTTCGCCATCGACAGCTTTGCCGAGCTGCGCACCGCGTCCGGGCAGGTTGATTTCAAAACCGACATCACCTTGGGTCTGAACCACAATGACCGGTTCAAATCCATGATCCAGTTTCAATCGGGCATGTCCGAAGGTGATAACATCTTTCTGCGGGTCGAACCGTCGCTGGTGATACGTCTGGGCAAGAAAAGCCATATCGAACTGGGCCTTACCGCCGGGCTGGTGGGCGAAGACCAGCTTGGCGTGAAATTCGGCTTTTGGCGGGATTTCTGACGACCCGTGACAGAAGCCTGACACGGATGCGTCATCCCGCCGATCCTCCGTGACCCCGACACGGGGTCTCATCCCCCACCATGACCTGACGCGCCCGGAATGAAAAAGGGGCGCTCGTTTCCGAACGCCCCCCCTCCCTGTTTTGCCCGACAGGTCCTTTCCCTGCCCATCCCTGACTGGCTGAACCGGCGCGGGACCCGGATCAGTTCGGGTCGTCAACCCGCAGGGCGATCGAAATATCACCCCGGACCGGTTGTTCCCAGTTCACATGCACCTGATCGCCATTTACGCCCTGCTCAAGCGACACATAAGGCCATTCATGCCGCGTCACATTGGCCGCGTTCTTGATCTTGGACGTGGCAAGTAACGAAGATACCGACCGCGCGCGCCCCCCAAAGGGCAGATGCGGCGATCCGTCGATGACCCAGGTGGCGTCTTCGGTCGCCTGATGGTGATCGACCACATAAGGGCTGTGGGTGCCGGTGGAAACCAACGTGTACTGGTTGTCTTCGAACTTCACGCCCGTGAACTTGGTCTTGTCCAGATCGGCAAAGCTGGTGTCCACCTCTTCCACCCGGTCAATCGCGCCGTGAATGGTACGGAACGAATTGCCGATGACGGTCATGCCCTTGATATACTGGTTTGCACCAAAGGGTTTGACCACGATGAACCGGAACCACGGTGCGACGTCCGAACACAGGAACACGTTCTCGGCGATGGTCAACTGTGAAAACGGCAGCCCGGAAAGGTCGGACGGATTCGCCTTGCGCTCGTTTGTCCATTCGATGAAACAGTTGTCCACATAGTTGGCGGTGATCGTCGCCCGGCAATTAGGCGCGGTCAGGATGATCCCCGCCACGCGGATGCCGTTGGATTCGCTGTCGCCCTGGAAAAAGTGGTTCCCCGTGACGATCGAACTGGTTCCGCCCAGCACCGCGAAGTGACGGAATTTCGACGCGCGGTTGTCGCGGATCTTGACGTCGCTGCCATTGGCCACGATGGCCACCGTGCTGCGGTTCTGGCTGGGCAACCCGCCGTCATTGGACAGGAACTGGCACCGGTCGATCAACATGCCCTGACAGCCTTCGCCGGGGCTGGCCAGCCCGCGATCCTTGGGGCGGGTGACAAAGCTGTCGCGCAGATGGAAAATCAACCCCGACGGGGCCAGCAGAATGGCACTGGCCCGCCCCGAACACTGGAACTCCACGTCGGTGATGCCGAATTTGGACATCTGGCTGAAGCCGCTGAAATCCAGCATGAATTTGAACCGGGTAAACGTATAGGTCTGGGTGCCTTCCGCGTCATAAAGCGGCTTGGACAGGGTGATCTCCTGGGTCGCCTCGTTCTTGGCGCGTACATAGATTTCGCGCCCGACACCGTTGCCGGTGATCAATGATCCCACCTGAATATTGGCCACATTGGTCACCCCGGTCAACTTCAGGCTGTTGTTGATCGAATAGGTGCCCGTGCTGGTCACCACCTCATCCTCCCAATCCGCGCTGTTGGCGGCATAGAACTGACCATTGCGGATCATCCGGCGGGTGGCATAGCTGGTGCGGGTGCTGACCGCCGCCTGCATATCGACGGGCCTGGTCAATGTGATCCGCCGCCCGCCAAGGTCAAGCGATTCATGGTCCACCCCGTTCAACAACGCCTGAAACGCCTTGCGAAAGGCCAGCTCTTCGTTGCCAAAGGCCGCGATATAGGTCGGCAGGTCATAATTCTTGGTCAACGCAAAGGTCGACTCCTCGGCCATGGTCACCGTGCCTTCGAATTCGACCTTGTTGTCAAAGGTCACGGAATCGCCAAGGAAATAGGTGCCCGCGGACACCAGAACCTTGCGCCCGTTGGCCGCCGCATCCGCGGCTTCGAACGCCGGCTGGTCATCGGTTACGCCATCGCCCACCGCGCCATAGTCGCGCACATCGACCCAGGCCATCATCTCGCGCAGGAAGGCGCTGGTGATATCCACGATCTCGATATCGTCGATCCGCACCACGCCGCCGTTGGACCCGGTCAGGTCAATCCCGAAATGCCCGTAAAGCGGCTCGGCACCCCAGACCATATCGACACCGCCGCGATTGCCCGCGCCAATGATGGCGGTGACTTCGACCACCTCGCCATACTGGGTCAGGGTCACCTGATCACCCACCTCGGTCAAACCGGAGACATGCGTACCCCCGGCCCCACCGGCCCAGGCCGCGATCCGCACATTGGGCAACGCGCCACTGACCGCCTTGATCCGGGCCTTGACCTGCAGGTAACAGCCGGGCAACAAAGGCGTTTCGCCCATGTAACGGACCTTCTGAATACTGTCGATCTTCTGAAGCTCCAGACAGCCGCCAAAATCTTGGTCCGCCGGCACATAGGCGGCGTTCAGCGCATTTTCATATGTATCCGATCCCGGTGTGCCATCGCCGCTTGACCACAGGTCCAACCCGTTTGCGAACGCGGGCGGCATCAGAACCACGCCATCGGTAATTGCCTTGTTCATCCAAATTCCTTTCCACACCACCGTCGGCACCCGCGTGGGGGCCAGGACCGGCCGATGCTCGGTTTCGTTGCTACACTCCAAACCGCGAAGGTCTCGCTGCCCGGATGAAAAGGGAAATATCAACCGGATGTTAACGCAGCCTGAGACCACCGTGACGGTGGCGATGTGTGGGCGCAACGCACGACACAACGTACGGCGGGTTAACCCATTTCCACGGGCGCAGCGTTAACATTTCCGGATCGTGACGCGGTTGCGCAACGGACGGAGGCGTAACGAACGCCCGCCATCCCGGGGGCGCACGCCGCGCTGCCGCGTCGGTGCCGCAGGGGTGCGCAAAAGTCACCCCCCGCAAAACAGCAAAACGGCCACGTGTTAACGCGGCCGTTTGGAAGGGGTCAAAATGCCGGGGTCAGGCGCTGAGATGGTCCTTGACCATCGGTCCCACCGCGCCGAAATCCATCTGGCCAGTGTATTTGGATTTCAGAACCCCCATCACCTTGCCCATGTCACGGATCGAATTGGCCTCAACCTCGGAAATCGCCTCGGCCACCGCCTTGTTCACCTGTGCTTCGTCCAGCTGTTTGGGCAGGAATTCTTCGATAATTCCAACCTCCGAGCGCTCCCGCTCAGCCAGGTCCAGCCGCCCGCCCTCTTCATAGGCGCGCGCACTTTCCTGACGCTGTTTGACCATCTTGCCCATGATGGCAAGCACATCAACGTCGCTGACGCCGTCTTCCCTGCCTTGGCCACGGGCGTCAATGTCGCGGTCCTTGATGGCCGCGTTGATCAGGCGCAGGGTCGACAGCCGTGCGCGGTCCTTGTCCTTCATCGCCTGTTTCAGGGCTGTACCGACCTGTTCTCTCATATCCATAATCCCATCCCCGGAATCTGTCTCAAGTTTTGCACATTATCCGTTTGGCAAGCCCGATGCAACCATGTCGCACCCGCCCCAAACCCCTTGTTTTTCTGGCGTCTCGGGGCATTTTATGGTCTTGACCCCGCCCGGCACCGGCACTAGTTTCCGCACAATTTGCCAGCCACAACGATACCTCAGGAAACGCGCCATGACCTCCCAAGATCACGCCCACCCGACCGCCTGCCTTGCCCTTGCAGACGGGACCGTCTTTTACGGGTGCGGGTTTGGTGCCACCGGGGATACCACGGCGGAACTGTGCTTCAACACGGCGATGACGGGGTATCAGGAAATCATGACCGACCCCTCTTATGCGGGGCAGATCGTAACCTTCACTTTCCCCCATATCGGCAATACCGGCACCAACCCGGAAGATGACGAAACCGGCGATCCGGTGGCCGCGGGCATGGTGGTGAAATGGGACCCGACCGAGCCAAGCAATTGGCGCAACACGCAAAACCTGTCTGATTGGCTGGCCGCACGTGGGCGGATTGCGATCGGCGGGGTGGATACGCGCCGGTTGACCCGCGCGATCCGGCAACAGGGCGCGCCGCATGTGGCGCTGGCCCATAACCCGGACGGAAAGTTCGATACCGGGGCGCTTATCGCCAAGGCGCGCGGTTTTGCCGGGCTGGAAGGTATGGACCTGGCCAAGGACGTGACCTGTACCCAACCTTATCGCTGGAACGAAATGCGGTGGGCCTGGCCGGACGGTTATGCCCGACAGGAAGCCCCGAAATACAAGGTGGTCGCGGTGGATTACGGGGCAAAACGCAACATCCTGCGCTGCCTTGCTTCGGCGGGGTGTGACGTGACCGTGCTGCCCGCCACGGCAACAGCCGAAGACGTGCTGGCCCACAATCCCGACGGGCTGTTCCTGTCCAACGGTCCCGGGGATCCGGCGGCAACCGGGGAATATGCCGTGCCGATGATCCGCAAAGTGCTGGACACCACCGACCTGCCCGTGTTCGGCATCTGTCTTGGACATCAGATGCTGGCCCTGGCGCTTGGGGCCAGAACCATCAAGATGAACCACGGCCACCACGGGGCCAACCACCCGGTCAAGGAACATGCAACCGGCAAGGTGGAAATCACCTCGATGAACCACGGGTTCGCAGTGGACAGCCAGACCTTGCCCGAGGGCGTCGTGGAAACACATGTTTCACTTTTTGATGGTAGCAATTGCGGAATTCGAATGGCCGACCGTCCCGTATATTCCGTTCAACACCACCCGGAAGCCTCGCCCGGACCGCAAGACAGCTTCTATTTGTTCGAGCGATTCGCAGCGGAAATGGAAAAACGCGCCTGAATCCGGTTCTGACGGCGGTTTTGGCGATATTCAGCCCCATAGAAACTGCCCCTGCGGTATGAGAACATATACCAAACACCGCGCGAACATTAACGAACCAGAAAGGTTCCTTAACTTAACAAACGGGTAACATGCTGAACAACAAGGTTAATATGCGTTATACTTAACGCATCGTTAACCATGAGCACCCATCCTTACCTCAAAACCGGCACAGACCGAACTCTTGGGGTAAGAAAATGACGTTCCAGACCGTCCGCCAAATTGCAGGAACCAGACCAATGGCCGAAGATTTCGGCCGTTTTCTGCAACATGCCGGACTGATCTCGGCCTCTGACCTGATGGCGGCCCGGGCGGTTCAGGCGAAAAGCCAAGGTTCGCTGGATCGCATTCTGGTGTCCGAAGGGTTGCTGGATGCCGAAACCATGATCACCGCCCTGTCGCGGTATCACGGGCTGCCCCGTGTGGATTTGTTGACGCGCCCGCCTTCCGAAGATGTAGCCGATCTCATCCCCCTGCGCACCTGCCTCAATCACAGTGTGATACCTTGGCGAATGGAGGGGCACACGCTGACCATTGCCGCCTCGCGGGTCGAGGATTTTACCCGTGCGATCAGCCTGTTGCAGGATGTACCGGAACGGGTTGATCTGGTGTTTGCCCCTGCATCCGATATCCAGTCAGCTCTGGCCCGCATTCATCGTGCGCCACTGACCCGCGCGGCCTCGTGCCGGGTGCCCGAGGAAGAAAGCTGTCGGGATTGGGGCCGGACAGGGACACGTCGGCTGGCGCTGGTCCTCGCTGGCCTGCTCGCTCTGCTGTTGATCACCGCCCTGTTCCCGCGCCACGTGTTCGGCATTCTGACCCTTTGGGCTGCCTTCACGCTGATCGTCGCTGCGGGGTTGCGGATCGCATCCTATGTGGCCCATGTGTCTTCTCCTCCCGCCGCCCCACCTCCGGTGATCAACACATCAGAGGTTCCCTTGCCCAAGGTTTCGGTGCTCGTCCGGCTCTTCAAGGAAAAAGAGATCGCCAGCCACCTTGTCACCCGCTTATCCCGGTTGACCTATCCCAAGTCCCTGCTCGACGTGGTTCTGGTGCTGGAAGAAAACGATGAAACGACCCACGAAACCATTCGGCAAAGCACCCTGCCCCCCTGGATGCGTGTCATCGCAGTGCCGGAGGGTTCCCCAAAAACCAAACCGCGCGCAATGAATTACGCGCTGGATTTTTGTGACGGGGACATTATCGGGATCTGGGATGCCGAAGATGAACCCGACCCGGATCAGATCAGTATTGTCGCTGACCGTTTCCGATCGGCCCCGCGTGATCTGGTTTGTCTTCAGGGGGCTCTGGATTACTATAACAGCCGCCAAAACTGGCTCGCCCGCTGTTTCACCATTGAATACGCGGCCTGGTTTCGCCTCATGCTTCCCGGCATGTCGCGGCTTGGTCTGGCGATACCACTAGGTGGAACAACCCTGTTTTTTCGTCGCGATGTGTTGGAAGAGCTCGGGGGCTGGGATGCCCATAACGTGACCGAGGACGCCGATCTTGGCTTTCGCCTTGCCCGCCACGGGTATCGCACCGAGGTTATTCCGACCATGACCGGCGAAGAAGCCAACTGTCGCCTATGGCGCTGGGTGCGGCAACGGTCGCGCTGGCTCAAGGGGTATATGGTGACCTACCTCGTTCACATGCGTCGCCCGCTCAAGCTTTATCGACAACTCGGAGCACGTAAATTCTGGGGTTTCCAGGCGCATTTCGTCACCGCCTTGTCTCAATTCGTGCTGGCCCCGTTCCTCTGGTCCTTCTGGCTGGTGCTTCTTGGCCTGCCGCACCCGCTGGACCCGTTCGTGACCCGCGATGCGCTATTGGCCTTCGGCATCTTGTTCCTTGGGATCGAGGTGATCAGCATCCTGGTCAACGCCACCGCAGTGTCAGCTCCGCGCCACCGCCATCTTCTGGCCTGGGTGCCCACCATGCATTTCTACTACCCACTTGGGGCAATCGCCGCCTACAAGGCGCTTTACGAATTGATTTTCAAACCGTTCTACTGGGATAAAACCCAACACGGCCACTTCCTGTCAAGCAAGCGGCCATTGGTCCCCGCCAGCGATAAAAGTCCGGGTTTTACGTCTCAGAATCCAGCTTGAGCCGTGTCACGAACGCCCTGGAAATATGAGCTCTGAGAGCCGCAGCCGCAGCCTGTTCATCCCTGTTTTCAATCGCCGTGACAATGGCATCATGCTCTCCAAGCGCCACCTCTCCGCGCCCTTCAACCGCCAAAGACGTGGTGGCCATCAACGCCATGGACTGATGCACGAGGTTCAGTTGCTGCATCAGAAACCGGTTATGGGACGCCAGGTGCAATTGCCGGTGAAACCGCCGGTTGGCACGTGCAAGCGCGTTGGCGTCATCGACCAAAGCGCGATCCATTTCAACCATCTCACGCAGGACCCGCACTTCTTCATCCGTAGCATGCTTGGCAGCAAGCTGCGCGGCCAGAGCCTCAAGCTCGGCACGCACCACGTAAAGCTCGGCGAGCTGGTTGTGATCCAGCGACGAAACAATCAGGCTCCGCCCATCACGGGTCAAAAGCGCCTGAGTTTCAAGTCGTTGCAACGCCTCCCGGATCGGCGTACGCGACACGCCGAAACGCTCCGCCAGATCGCTTTCCACCAACCGGTCACCGGGGCGAAACAACCCCATATCGATGGCCTCAAGGATGAGGGTATATGCGTCCTTGTTTGACGCTTTCATCTCTTTCATCACGCTAACCGCCCCGTTGCTTATCGGGTGAGTAGACCCTTTTCCGACAACGCCATCAACCCCGCTGTTATTGCGTCTTACCGCCGCATACGCTAGCGTCCGGCCATGCCTAGGAAAAGCTTTTCTCACGTGGCCCATTGGGTCTTTGATCTCGACAACACGCTTTATCCGTCGTCGGCCCGGCTGTTTGATCAGATCGAAGTCAATATGACACGCTATGTCATGGATGCGCTGAAGGTTGAACGCGAGACAGCGGACCATCTGCGTCGCCACTATTGGGCCGAATATGGCACCACGCTTGCAGGGCTGATGCGGGAACATGGGGTGGATCCAACCCCGTATCTCACACATGTTCACGAGATTGACATGAGCCATCTGACCAGAGATCACGACCTGCGCAGTGCCATCAGCGCCTTACCCGGTCGCAAGATCGTCTATACCAATGGCAGCGCCCCCTATGCAGAGCGTGTTTTGGATGCCCGGGGGCTTGAGGGCATATTTGATGCGATCTATGGCGTGGAACACGCCGATTTCCACCCCAAACCCGAGCGCCAGGCCTTCGAACTCATATTTGAAAAAGACGGCGTCGAGACTGCAAAAGGTGCAATGTTCGAGGATGACCCACGCAACCTCGCCGTGCCCGCGGACCTTGGAATGAAAACCGTTCACGTCGCCCCCAGCCCGGTGGAGTCTGATCACATCCACCACCACACGGACGATCTCGCCAGTTTCATAAAAAACATTATCTAATCAGATATCTAACAGGAACAAGAGGCGAGACAGCTTGTCTCTTGAACTTCCTTGCGGCATGGGATTAGGGTCCGGTTCAGGAGGGTTATGACCATGAAACGTTCCCAATACGATATTGTTGTTTCCGGTGGCGGTGTTGCCGGGCTAACAGCGGCTGCTGTGTTCGGAACCGCAGGATTTTCTGTGCTGTGCGTTGACCCCACACCGCCTATCACCGAACGGGACGCAGAGGGATCGGATCTTCGGACCACCGCATTCCTGCAACCCTCGCAACAGCTTCTGGACGAAGCTGGCCTGTGGGATCGGCTTGCCTCTCACGCGACAGAACTTCAGATCATGCGGATCGTGGATGCGGGCGGAGCCGAACCCGAACCCCGCCTGACCAAGGATTTCAACGCGTCTGACATCTCGGAAAAACCCTTTGGCTGGAACCTGCCCAACTGGCTTTTGCGACGTGAAATGGTGGCGCGTCTGGCAGAGATCGACAACGTCACATTCCGGCCCGGCACTGCAACGTCGGGGCTGTTCACGCGCGAAGGAGAAGCGCGGGTGATTCTGAGCAACAGCGAACAGGTATCAACCCGCCTTGTCGTTGCAGCGGACGGACGCAATTCAACGATGCGCGAAGCGGCGAACATAGCTGTTACAACAACGCGCTACGGGCAGAAGGCGCTTGCCTTTGCTGTGACCCATTCGATCCCGCACAAGAATGTTTCTACCGAAATTCACCGCAGCGGAGGCCCCTTCACGCTTGTCCCGCTGCCGGATTATGATGGCCAACCCTCCTCGGCCATCGTCTGGATGGAACGGGGGGACGAAGTCGCTCGGCTGGCCGCGCTTGATCCCCCTGCGTTCGAATCCGAAATGAACCGCCGGTCCTGTGGGCTTTTCGGACCGCTGACCTTGGTCTCGCGACGCACGGTATGGCCGATTATCAGCCAGGTCGCGGATCGTATGTATGGTCAACGGCTGGCACTGGTCGCAGAAGCCGCCCACGTTGTGCCCCCCATCGGGGCGCAAGGCTTGAACATGTCTCTGGGTGATATGCGCGTTCTGCGCGATCTCGCGGTCAGCGATCCCGACCAGCTTGGCAGCCAAAGCATGCTGCAATCCTATCACCGCAAACGCCACCTTGAAATCAAGGTGCGAGTCGCTGGAATTGACCTGCTGAATCGCGCCTCCATGATCCAGGCACGCCCCCTGCGCAATCTACGTGCCGCAGGGTTGAACGCTATTTACTCGCTTGCCCCAGTGCGCAAAACCATGATGCAAATGGGTTTGGGCGCGCGCGGTTAGTTCATCCGCCCTTACAGGCGGCTTCGCACGCGAGACGTGACCGTAAGGGAGCGGCGAGAGCCAACCCCCGGCTAGGGTCGGGACTCAATTGGTCCACCAGACGATGGCAGCGGCCAGGAAGACTGCCGACAGGAAGATATCGGCTCTCTTGTCGTAACGGGTTGCTATTC
>PDWJ01000237.1_pt1 | contig 87441 bp, 60 predicted proteins | sample 1430881 | NCBI WGS metagenome assembly PDWJ01 (sample SAMN01162460, study PRJNA174530) | Oral metagenome, whole genome shotgun sequencing project. | biome: Marine environment; feature: Marine mammal; material: Swab sample of the gingival sulcus; isolation source: swab sample of gingival sulcus...
TGGTTTATTCCATCGTATACTACATCAATTTTATCGTAATCAACCTTAAAAGAACGGGTGATATCTTCTTTTGAATAAAAAGAAACGGTGGCGATACGTTTGGCTATCTGCGCAAATTTTGGGAAAAAATAATTATAATATTTAGCAATCAGCCAAGGCAGGTCGTCCGGACGATGAAAGAAATTAATATCATGAATAACAGCTAGTTGAGGTACTCTTGTGCGCAAAGAAAGGTACCCATCGGGAGAGAGAAAAAGGTCTGCCTTATACTTTTTCAACACTTGGGGAATACGCCATTCGAACCAAATGTAAAAAAGCAACGGATGCCGCGCCTGCGGACCGATAACAACCGGTGTAACATTATCGGAAAAAATAAAATCGCGATGATAAGGCCTGTCAAAAATAAAAATAAAATCATGCTCAGGATGATTTTGGGTCATCCTTTTCAATGTCTCAAGCGTAAACCAGCCAATTCCCTCCAATTTTCCCCTGAGCAAAAGACGTGTATTAACAGCAATCCTCATAATGCATCGTAAAATAGAATATTTTTCTAATATATTTGCCCCAAAGTTAACGTTAATGAAGACTTTCGTAAAATTTATTCTTCAAAAAACAGTAGGATTGAAAACTTACTTGTATGTTTTTGCGCAGTTTGTTATTGTAAAACTGCGTTGGGATAAAAAAGAAAACGATTTTTTTCATTTTTTGAAATTGATTCCTGACCGTGGTTTTATCCTCGATTTGGGCGCAAATATTGGTGCCACCAGTTATCACCTTGCCAAAAGTAAGCCATTAAGCACTGTTTTTTCTTTTGAACCTCTCGAGTTGAACATGAATACTTTGAAAAGAATAAAGCGGAGGTTCAGGTTAAAAAATATTCGTGAATTCCAGGTAGCTGTAGGCGAAAATCCAGGTACGTTGGAAATGGTTATGCCGGTTGTACACAACGTTGCCATGCACGGTTTGAGCCACGTAGTAGAAGAAGGAGAAAATGGCCAAGAGGAAGGCATTACCTGCCGCATTCCTGTAATTTGTCTTGATACTTTTGAACCTATAAATACCGGTGAGCAAAAAGTAACAGCCATGAAAATAGACGTGGAAAATTTTGAATACCACGTACTTAAAGGTGGCATAGAGATGATAAAAAGAGACCACCCCGTTATCTACTGTGAACTTTGGGACAACGATAACCGAAAAAAATGTATGGAATTTTTAAATAACCTTGGTTATTCAACGTTAGTATTAGAAAGAAAAAACTTAGTGCCACCCGAAAAGGCCGGCACTAAAAAACAAAATTTCTTTTTTTTACCCCCCGGGGCTAAAAGCTGAACTAAACAAATTGAAAAGAAAGTTTGTAACAAATCTTATCTTATTGCTTTTCCTGAATTTACTGGTAAAGCCTTTCTGGATTTTAGGAATCGACCGCACCGTGCAAAACCTTGTTGGTGACCAAAGCTACGGATTGTACTTTTCGCTTTTTAACTTTTCTCTGTTACTGAATATTCTGCTCGACCTGGGTATAACCAGTTACAACAACAGAAATATTGCCCAACACCATTTTTTGTTGTCTAAGCACTTGTCGAACATTGTAGGGTTGAAGTTGCTACTGGCAGTGGTATATGCTGTTTTTGCCTTAACGGCAGCTGCCATCATTGGTTACGATAAGACACAAATACACCTGCTTATTTTTCTTATTTTCAACCAGTTCTTGGTATCGTTTACTATTTATTTGCGTTCGAACATCACCAGTCTGCACCTGTTTCGAACCGATAGTTTTTTATCGGTACTCGACCGCACATTGATGATAGTAATCTGTGGGGTTTTACTTATTACACCCTCGCTAAAAAGTGCCTTAACGATCTCCTGGTTTGTGTATGCACAAACGGCAGCGTATATGACAACCATGCTAATTACTTTTTTTATTGTTCTGAAAAAATCAGGAAAAATAAAGATCAGGTTCAACTGGAAATTTTCAGCGGTCTTTCTCCGTAAATCATACCCTTATGCATTGTTAATCCTGCTTATGTCGTTTTACAACCGTATCGATTCGGTAATGTTGGAACGACTGCTGCCTGATCCTCTGGGAAAAGAACAGGCAGGTATTTATGCCCAGGCTTTCCGGTTGCTCGATGCTGTTTCGATGTTTGGAGTCCTTATGGCCGGACTGTTATTGCCTATTTTTGCCAAAATGATAAAACAGAAAGAACAGGTAGGTGAAATGGTGAAATTATCTTTTAACCTGCTAATTGTTATTGCTATAATTATTGCTGTTTCGAGCATTTTTTACAACCACGAAATAATGACTTTGTTGTACAAGTCGAACACTGCACACTCTTCTGAATTACTTGGAATACTTATGACGGGCTTCATCGGTATTGCAACAACTTATATTTTTGGCACATTACTCACTGCCAACGGCAGCATTAAACAGCTGAACCTGATGGCTTTTGCCGGCATGGTGCTCAACATTGCCCTCAACCTGTGGCTTATTCCCCGGTTTCTTGCTTTCGGCTCGGCATATGCCAGCATGGTTACCCAGTTTTTTACCGCCTTTGCACAAGTTATTATTGCCTTCAAAATATTTAAACTAAAACCCGACATCAGGTTCATTGCGTTACTGCTTACTTATATCTTTTTAATTTTGATATTTGCTGTTCTCTCACAACGAATGAACAACTGGCTATTTGGTTATATTTCCCTGATTCTGGCTTCGGTTTTTACCGCTTTTTTCATCAAGTTCATCAACCTGAAAGATTTGATACAAATCATTAAAAATGAATAGAATGGCCAACCCTTCAGTTGCAGAATTACAGCATTCTGAAAAGTATAAATTTGTTTTTCGACTCCACCACAACCAGATCAAAGAGTTTGTTAAACAGAGGCTGTCAGAGGGAGGCAAAATTGTTTTTCTGTTCATGGTTTATCAGCTGCTAATGACATTAACAGGGCTGTTTTTTTTCACCCGGGCAATGTTAAAGGCCTTTAACGGCTTTTGGGAACCCCTTGGTTTCTCTTTGGCAGCATTGGTTTTTAGCTTTACCCTTTTGATTGTTATTCATGAATTGCTACATGCTTTTGCATTAAAGTTAACAGGAGCTCCAGTAATAAATTTTGGCGCATATTTCAAAAAATTCATTTTTTATGCCGAAGCCGACCGACATGTGCTGAATGGGAAGCAATTTACTCTGGTTGCTTTAACACCACTTTTTGTTGTTCAGTTTGTTACTGCTATTGCGCTTTTTTTCTGCATAAACCATCCTTTTGCCTATTTTATAATTATGGTTATGAGCATCCATTCTTTGTTTTGTGCCGGTGATATTGGATTGTTCTCGGTTTTTTATGAATTCGACGAAGATACCCTGTTTATATTTGATGTGAAGGAAGAAAGATGCAGCTGTTTTTACGAAAAAGTTCAGCCCAAAACAGATTAAGAATTATGGTGTTGCCAACTTCATTCCCTGACCAGTGTGCAGGAAATGGGCAAATGATCAGAATTTCTAAAATCGTGAACCTGAAAGTTATACGATGTGAATTTAGCATCGTAAAAAATATTATCGATCCTGAAAGATGGCATTTCCCCGACATAAGTCCTTCCAAATCCCTTGCCGCTGGCAACGAAAGCATCTCTTAGTTTTCCTCTCAATTTTTGGTAAGCATAAGATATGGGCGCATCGTTAAAATCACCACAAATTATTACCGGGTAGGGCGACTCATCAACGATCTTTCGAATCTGGCGAACCTGGCTGGCCCGCATTTGCACAGCCTTTTTAAACTTCGACCCTATCTCCTTTACCTCTTTTAAATCCTTTTCCTGATCAATGCCCGGCGATTCAATAACAGCATATTTATTAGGATTGATCTGATATGACTGAAGGTGTACATTAATCACCCGAACAGTATCAGGAGCAAGAATTATATCGGAATAGATTGCCATATTTCTTGAATCTTTAAACCTTATTTCACCCATAAAAACAATCGGGAAACGGGTCATCGTTACTAATCCGAAAGTATTGCTCGACCGGGCGTACTGATAGTGTTCAATAGACTTCAGCTTTCTCACCGTACCCGGCAAGTCAAAAATATTATTTCTTCTTAGGCGGGTTTCCTGAAGACAGATAATATCCAATTCCTGGGTGTTCAAGAAGTTTACAATTTTTGTTGCATTTTCTTTCTGGGTACCATCACCTTCACCCGCGAAATGGCGAACATTAAATGAAAGTACCTTAACACCCTGTTTTCCTGTTTTCTGACCTTTAAACTGAAAATAACGGGTATGAAAATTAAAACCTACGAAAAAAATAACCAACGACAAAAACATACGCCTGGGTTGAATAAACAACCAAAAAACCACAAAAAAAAGGTTAACGATAGCAATTATGGGAAATGCCATGCCAAATACCGAGGGAAGCCACCAGGCATCGGGCGGAATAACAACAGATAAATAACTAATAATAAGAGATATAGCCACCAGCAAGTTTAAGAAATAGAGGAAGTTGGAGAAGGCTTTTTTCACGGTTACTAATTTCTCGTTTTCGATGCCAATATATAAAAAAGATGTTGAATTCAACTGTCATTTTCCACAGGTTTTTATGAATTTGCGGATTTTCAATCGCTTGCTACAGCGCGGTAAAAAACCAACGGGTCATCATCGGGAACAAATAGCGCATCCGAAGGTTCGTAATTCAAAACATTAGGCTCCATGGCCGTTTTTTCCTTCTCTGTTACATAGGGCGGATTACTCACAATAATATCGTACTTACCCCGACTCAGCTCTCTCCATTTCAGCATATTGCCTTTTAAAAAGCAGACATCCAACCCGTTTAATTTTGCATTTTCACGAGCGATCTCTAACGCATCGCCAGAAATATCCACACCGGTTACTGTTGCATTCTTCAACCTGCTTTTTAATGCCAGTGCAATGCACCCTGAGCCGGTTCCCAGATCCAGTATCTTCGGCTTTTCCATAATATTTTTCTGCAATACCAGGGCCACCAGTTCCTCGGTTTCAGGACGTGGTATCAAAACAGCTGGCGAAACCCGTATTTTCAAGCCATAAAATTCTGTTTTACCTAAAATATACTGAACAGGTTCATATTCTTTCAACCGCTTAACTATCGAATTAATTTGTTCTTTATCTCTGTCTAAAAGTGACTTATGAGCATTAATAACCTGTTGTGTATAGTTCCATCCGGTAACATGCTCCAACAAAATTTTTGTTATACCCATTATCTCTTCTGTAGGATAAATGCCACTCAATTCTGCGTGGATATATTGAATAGTGGTTTGCATTGTTTATTTTTACCTTGTAAAAATAAACTTTCCTGACAAGAATTGGATAATGACAAAAAATATATGCAACGATGCCTCGACTTGGCAAAAAAAGGCGCCGGCAACGTTTCACCCAATCCCATGGTAGGTTGTGTAATTGTTTACCAGAACCGTATTGTTGGCGAAGGGTTTCATGAAAAGCACGGTGGTCAACACGCCGAAGCAAATGCCATTAAATCTGTTGACAATCAGCAGGTTTTACACAACAGCACACTTTATGTTTCCCTCGAACCTTGTACCCACTTCGGATTAACGCCACCCTGCTCAAACCTCATTATTGAAAAACGTATTCCCAGAGTGGTAATTGGCACCATCGATCCGTTTGCAGCAGTGGCTGGCAAAGGTATTGAAAGGATGAAGAAAGCCGAAATTGAAGTATCGGTGGGAGTTCTTGAAAGTGAATGCCGTAACCTGAATAAACGTTTTTTCACTTTTCATGAGAAAAAACGGCCATTTATTATATTGAAATGGGCACAAACCGTTGATGGGTTTATCGATGTTGCCCGCACAGCAGAGAAATATGGACAACCAAACTGGATAACAGAAGAAAAGGCCCTGAAAAGAGTTCACAGGATGCGTGCCGAAGAAGACGCTATTTTGGTTGGAACAGTTACTGCTTTGAAAGATAATCCACGCCTAACGGCAAGGTCAGTAAAAGGGAAAAATCCATTGCGCATTGTGCTTGATAACCGATTAAGGCTACCAGAAAATCTCCACGTTTTCGATGGCAGCGTACCAACACTTGTGTTCAATTCACTTAAAAACGAAAGAAAGGGTAACCTTGAATTCATTAAAATTAATTTCGACAAAAATGCTGCAAAACAAGTGATTAATGAACTCTACAATAAAAAAATACTTTCTGTTATAGTTGAAGGGGGACAGAAAACGCTGGCAAGTTTTATCAATGCAGGCTTGTGGGACGAAGCACATGTTTTTACAAGCGAAAAAAAATTCGGTTCAGGAGTGGCAGCACCCGAACTGCCGGGGCAACAACCCTGTTATACCGAAACTATTGGTAAAGACAAGCTTTTTATTTTTAAAAATTCAGTTTAAGCTAGTATAGCTCGCAGACTAAAGTACAAACATTTATTTTGAGCTTAAAATATCGCAATTTATGGCTAAAACTAACAGTGTACGAATTGCTGCCACAATGCTGTAAGCCAACTGCCTATTTAAAAGTCGGCCTGCAGGGAATCGAACCCTGGACCCGCTGATTAAGAGTCAGCTGCTCTGCCAGCTGAGCTACAGGCCGTGCAATATCAAATTTAATATCTTTTTTAGGTTTATACGAATATAATCGTGTTTTATAGCTTCATAAATACAGGTTTGCTTACTCTGCTTTCATTGCTCAACCGGTCGAGTACCGACACACGTATTTCATATTTTTTCTTTTTTCCCTTTTTCCTCGGGAATTTAACTTGTTTATCCTTCACAATCGCCCAGATTATATCTGCATTGTCCATATCAAAAACCTGACCTTGTTCGTTGGCATAAACCACAAACAAACTGGGTTGGTTCATTTTTTCAACAAAAGGGGCAGTTTCCCACTTTAGCTTTCGCCCTCTTTTTTTCAGACTAAAGACAGGCAGTGGCGCAATGGAGTCGATCCAATGCATTGGCGGAACAATGGCCTGTTTCTTAAAAAACTTTGTTTTTAGCGAATCCTGAAGTCCCAATAAATCGCGAGAAAAATGCTTACTGCTGTAAAACGCCATTCCGCCAATAGCAGGCAAAGAACGCAACATCCTGATTTGCGAGGGAAGCTCATCAGGGTCGCGCCATTCCTGAACTGTCGAGTTCCTGTCAACTTTGTAAGGCGCTAAACCTACAAAAACATTACGGTTGTAGTTGTGGCTTTCCCACCATTCGGACAATATTTTGAAATCTACTTTCGGATGACCAATTTGCCAGTAAAGTTGTGGCAAAAGGTAATCGATCCACCCTTTTCTTTGCCATTTGATCACATCGGCATAAAGGTGATCGTAATTGGTTGCACCCGCTTTGGTCGCAGACCCGTTGGGATCATCAGCAATATTACGCCACACCCCGAATGGGCTTATACCAAATTTCACCCACGGCTTTGTTAATTTTATTGAACGGTTCAACTTTTCAATTAAAATATCAATATTGTTCCGGCGCCAGTCGGCCTTGTTTTCTGGTAAAAACCCCCGGCCAAAGGTTTTAAAAGAAACAGTATCAGGGAAATCTTCCGAAAGCGGATAAGGATAAAAATAATCATCAAAATGGATAGCATCAATGTCGTAACGCAATACAATATCTTTAACCACATTGGTCACAAATTCCCTTGTTTGCGGTAATCCCGGATCAAAATAGAGTTTGTTTCCGTAACGAAGTATCCATTCAGGATGTTGAAATGCAATATGGTTGCCAGCCAATGGCTCTTTAGCATTTAAGGCCACCCTAAACGGGTTAAGCCAGGCGTGCAATTCCATACCCCGTTTATGACATTCTTCAACCCAAAAATGCAGAGGATCATAATAAGGATTAGGTGTTTTGCCCGGCGTACCTGTCAGATACCGCGACCAAGGCTCCAGGGTTGACTTATATAAAGCATCGGCAGCCGGGCGAACCTGCAAGATGACAGTATTCATCTTCATAGAGGCAAGGTGATCCAGCAATGTTGTCACCTCTTTCATTTGTGCTTCAGAAGAAAGCCCCGGTTTCGAAGGCCAGTCAATATTAGCCACTGTTGCTACCCAAACCGCCCGAAATTCATATTTGGGTTGTGCAACCACTAAAGTTACGAATACAAAAGTCGTTACTATGAGAAAGATTTTTTTCATAAATGCTTACTTAATATTTACAAAAATAATTATTCCGCAAACAGTCGTGCAGGTAAATTACATTAAAAAGTAGTTTGTCGGGAAACTATTTTTTTAATTTTGCGGCATGAAACTCATAGCCGACAGCGGGTCAACAAAAACAAACTGGTGCCTTTTAAATCCCGGGCAAGAGCTAAAAAGTATCACCACAATAGGGATCAGCCCGTTTTTTCTAAGTTCGGACAAAATAGAAAACGAACTGACCCACACATTGGTTCCCAAGGTTGAAAACAGCGTGGAAGAGATATATTTCTACGGAACTGGTATTATCAATAACGAAAAGAAAGAAGTAATAGCTAAAGCATTAAGAAACCTGTTTCCGGATGCTCAACTCGAAATTTACAGTGATCTGCTGGGGGCGGCACGTGCCCTGCTTGGTACAACGCCAGGCATTGCCAGCATCATTGGAACAGGTTCAAATTCATGTTTTTACGATGGCAACGAAATAAAAATACATGTGCCGCCACTGGGTTTTATTTTGGGAGACGAAGGCAGTGGCGCTGTTTTGGGCAAAAAATTACTGGCAGACTACCTGAAAGGCCTTATGCCTGCCGGGCTGGCATTAAAATTTAAAAAACAGTTTCCTGCTGATTATGGTGAATTAATGAATGGCGTGTATCGCAGAGAGCGACCAAACTGGTTTTTGGCCAAAATGGTGCCTTTCCTTAAAGAAAATATCAATAACGACTATTGCCGCCTACTGGTAGAAAACTCCTTCGACGAGTTCATCACCAGAAACCTTCTGCAATATAACGGTTTCAATAAATATCCGGTTTGTTTTGCAGGTTCGGTAGCTTTTTATTTCAGCAACCAGCTTCGTAGCGCTCTTGCAAAGCGGGGCCTTACTGCAAAAAAAATAGTAAAAGACCCTATGCCCGGGTTAATTAATTTTCATCAACAGAAAAAAGAAAAATGAATATAACAGAACAAAGCTCTATTTACAACCATCTGGAAAAAATGACCACCCGCGAAATCCTTGAAGGAATTCATAACGAGGATAAGAAGGTCTTACCGGCAGTAGAAAAAGTAATCCCCCGGATTGAACAATTGGTTGACTTACTGGTACCACGTATTAAGAAAGGTGGCCGTTTGTTTTATTTAGGTGCAGGTACAAGTGGCAGGCTGGGCATTTTAGATGCTTCTGAAATACCACCTACTTACGGAGTTGAACAAGGCCTGGTAATTGGACTTATTGCCGGTGGCGACCAGGCTATAAGAAAGGCGGTTGAATCGGCAGAAGACGACGAGAACCAGTCGTGGGAGATATTAAAGCAACATAAAATAAACAATAATGACACGGTTGTTGGTATTGCCGCATCAGGGCGCACTCCTTATGTGGTGGGCGCACTAAAAAATGCCCGAAAAAACGGAATACTTACGGCATGTATCACCAATAACCCCGGCACAGAGCTGGCTCAATTTGCTGACATTGCCATTGAAGCCGTTGTGGGGCCTGAATTTGTTACAGGAAGCACACGCATGAAGTCGGGTACTGCCCAAAAGCTGGTACTCAATATGATAACAACTTCGTTGATGATCAGGCTTGGACGGGTAAAAGGGAACAAAATGGTAAATATGCAGTTAACCAACAAGAAGTTAGTTAACCGTGGTACAAAAATGATTATGGACGAACTCGGTTATCCTGAATCAAAAGCCCGCAGGCTGCTAATTCTACATGGTTCGGTACAAAAAGTATTGGATGAATGTAGGGTATGATGAAATTAATCGAAGTTATCCTTTAAAATCATATTTCTCATGAAAAAATATACCTTTGCCCTCGGAAAACTTTAAAAAAGCTGAAATATAATATTTAACAATAATCTCAGGCTTACCGTTCTGGTAAGTTTGTGGTTTATTAGGTTTAGTTGGTTTAGGTTAAAAAGGCTGTCAGTGGACAGCCTTTTATTTTTTCTGTAATTTCCTTTTTTATAAATAAATGTGCTGTACAACATATTTTTAACAATTGCCATGTATCCAAAAAAGGTTAAATTACATTGTTGTTAATGCTAACAAAAAAATTTGGGCTAAACTACTCTAAAAAAAATTACAAACACGTTTTTTAAACCATTGAATTAAATGTGTTATAACATTCTAAAAAGATTTTATGCTTATGATTAAAAACGGTTAACATTTCTTTAAAAAGCAGCAATGTATAATATCTGATCTGCTTATTGATTAAAATAACAAATTACAATTTAAACTTTACTTATGTATTTAAGAAAAACCCAACGATCTTTGCAGCAATATGTATTTTTTGTTTTTGCAAAGTTATTTTTGATTGGGATATTTCTTCTATCCCAATCAGGAGCATTTGCTCAACGCAAGACAGTAACCGGTACAATTACTGGTGAAGACGGCCTTTTCATACCAGGTGTAACCATTCTTGAAAAAGGGACAACAAACGGTACAATTACCGATATCGATGGAAATTTTACTATCAGTGTGCCATCTTCGGCCACGCTCGTATTCTCTTTTGTAGGGTTGAAAACCCAGGAAATACCTGTAGGTGACAAAAACACTATTGACATTACCATGGCTACCGATGCTATTGGGCTAGACGAAGTAGTTGCCATTGGCTATGGTACACAGCGAAAAAAGGACATGACAGGATCCATTGTAAATGTTAATGCCGAAGATCTGAAAAAATACCAACCATCAAACGTCCAGGAATTGCTGCGTTCGGCAGTACCAGGCTTAAAAGTAGGGTATAGCACTTCAGCTAAAAACACCCCTGATTTTTCAGTTCGTGGTGATAATACAATTAAAGCTGACGTAGATAATAATGTAGATGAGAACGCTATTGCCAACCGACCCTTAATAGTAGTGGATGGCGTAATTTTTAACGGCGATATCGCCGAAATCAATGTAAACGATATTGAAAGCGTTGACGTACTAAAAGATGCCAGTTCAGCAGCAATTTACGGATCGCGTGCTTCTAACGGTGTAATTGTTTTCACCACAAAAAAAGGGTCGACCAGTAAACCAACTATTAGGGCAAGTGTAAAATTAGGTGTTTTAACACGGGGGAAACACCTTGATTCATTTAAGGCCGGTGATGAAGTTATGACCTGGCTAACTGATATGAATGAGTCTATTAACAGCCTGACCCTTGAACCATGGTCAAAATATGAAAAGTACGATGATGTACCCAACCAGTTTAAAGCTGACTGGCTCACTGCAAATGGTATTCCCGGAGAAACTGATCCAACAGTTATTACCACGGCATGGCTCGATGCTTTTGGGCTGGAAACAAATGAAAAAGAAAATTACCTGGCTGGACGGGAATTTGACTGGAATGATTTCTTGTTCCATAACGGGTTACAACAAGATTACGACATCAGCGTTTCAGGACGTACCAATAAAACATCTTATTATTGGTCATTAGGACATATTAATAACGAGTCATTACAGATGAATGAAAGCTGGAAGCAGATTACTTCACGTTTAAACTTAGATATATCGGTTACAGACTGGTTAAATATGGGTTTAAATGCCAGTTTTATGTATGAAAACGAAGGAGATAAGCCTATTAGCAATGGCGGTTTCTACACAGCATCGCCCTATGATACACCCTGGGACAATATTGTTTGGACCGACCCGAGCATAGAGGATTCCGGTAATTATCCCTGGAAATTTCCAAGGGAATACCTTAAAACAGCAGGTGCAGGTTCCAACAGGAGTAATCCTTACCTTAACCCGGCCTATACAACAAGAAAATATACCACGTATAGGATTTTCCCCACCATGTATGCCAAATTAATGCTCCCACTGGGCTTTACGTTTACTTCCCAGTTAACAACACGCCTTGATTTCAGGCAAAGATATCATTACGAGAATAGTACCAACCCGGTATGGAGTAATGGTGGTTATGCAGAAAGACGACACAGCCAAGGGTTTGAATGGCAAATGGATAACATACTGAACTGGAATAAAGACTTCGGTGAACACCGATTTGATTTTACCGGTTTAATTAATGCTGAGGAAAATAAAATGTGGTATACACGTGCAGCCGGAACGAATTTCTCACCCACCGAGGTGCTTGGTTATCACGGGCTGGGCTTTTCCCTCGTTCCACAAGTAAGTTCCACTGATGAAGTCATTACCAGAGATGCACTTATGGCCCGTATCAACTATGCTTACAGCAACCGTTATAATTTATCTGCATCTGTGCGCCGCGATGGTTATTCGCGTTTTGGTGCCGATAAAGTATATGGTGTTTTTCCATCTGTTTCGGCAGCATGGACTATTACCAACGAAGGGTTCATGGGAGATCGTCCCGATTGGCTGGGATTTTTAAAACTACGTGCCAGTTGGGGGGTAAATGGTAACAGTAGTGGTTTGGGCACATATGCAGCATATGCATTGTTAAATGGAGGCAAATACCTCAATTATGACAATGGTTACTTTGCGGCACCTTACCTTTATATTGACAGGATTGCCAATCCAAATCTGGCATGGGAGAAAAATCAGTCTGTCAATATAGGACTTGATTATGGATTCTGGGAAGGCCGCCTGAGAGGTTCATTTGATGTATATACTTCAAAAACCACCGATCTTTTGCTTGACAAAAAACTACCAATATTGACAGGATTTGATCTTTTTACCACAAATGTGGGCAGTCTTAAAAATGCCGGATTCGATTTGTCGATTAACACTATTAATTTACAAACTTCAGATTTTGTTTGGACAAGCCAGTTAAATGTATCATGGAATAAAAACGAAATAATTTCGCTAACAGGCGAAAAGGTCGAAATGACAGATGAGAATGGCAATACTTATATGGCCGAACCTGATGACTATGACAACGGTTGGTTTATCGGTAAAAGTAAAGATATCATCTGGGATTTTGAAATCGACGGTGTTTACCAGTTAGGCGAAGAAGCAGAAGCAGCTAAATACACACTTTACCCTGGTGATTTCAGATATATAGATCAAAATAACGATGGTGTAATCAATTCTGAAGACAAGGTTTTCCAGGGCTTGAAGTCTAATCCCTGGTATCTCACTTTTAGGAATGATGCCGAATGGAAAGGATTTGACCTTGGTATCGTATTCCTGGCAAAAATGGGATACTATGGCGGAACTACCTGGCCTTTTAACAACCGTCAGGAATATATTAAAAACCATAATTGGTATAACCTGCCTTACTGGACCCCACTGAACCCGATCAACACTGCGGCCCGCATAAATTCTATTAACTTAGGAGGGGCAAATATATGGCAAAGTCGGTCATATGTACGTTTTCAGAATTTAGCGCTTGGATACACTCTGCCATCCAGTATTTTAGAACCTATTAAAATCGATCGCGCCCGTGTTGCCTTTACTATAGACAACGTAGCAGTGTTTACAAAATGGATTGAAGGTGATCCTGAAAGCGTAAAAGAAATGCCCAGAACTTATTCTTTTAGTGTGGATTTTTCATTCTAACAAGAAAATATGTATGTAAATCAAAAAATTTCTGAACTAAAAAATGATTAAGAAATGAAAAAAATGAAGAATACAACAGGGCTGGTTGTTATATTTTTACTGGCCTTTACAATATCTTGCAATGAAGATTTTCTGCAACAAGAGCCTTTATCATCATTAAATCCGCAAAATACTTTTATCGATGCCGGAGGTTTGCAAACGTCAATTGACGCTGCATTGCGTGCCTTTTCTAACCAACAATGGAACAGGGATTATAACGACATGGCTTTTAATCAGAATATGAGTGAAGCTTCGGTTGTAAGCTGTACAGATAAACCAGATGCTCCGGCGGTTGATATGGATTTGTATGCCACTCCACTCAACGACAGGAATAACGATGCAGGGCGCATGAGGAGTTTTTATGCTAATAATTACGCAATGATAAAAAGCGTAAATACGGTAATTGACAACATTGATATTCCAGATTGGGCTGGAGGAGATAACGATACAGACAGAAATCATCTTTTGGGTACTGCCTATTTTTTACGTGCTTTTTTCTACTTACAATTAACCATGGATTTCGGGAATGTCGGATTCCTGCTTAATGTTGTGTCAGAAGCCCGACAGGATTTTAAAGCTTTTTATATGCAGGGTATATGGGATCAAATGATAACTGACCTGGAATACGCCGTGCAACACATGAAGAAAAGAAGCCAGATACCGGTTGGGCAACCATCAGTAGATGCGGCCAGACTTCTTTTGGCAAAATATTACATGCTGAATCAAAGATTTGCTGACGCCGAAGCTTTAATGACAACTGTAATAAATGATCCGGAATCGCACCTTTTTACTCAGGCTGATGTGGATGCTTCAAGGGTAACAACCGTTATGGTAGGAAATAACTATAATCCTGATAATGGAGAATTGCTCGATGGCTTTGATTGTGAACAACCAGCCGACCCGTGTAATCTTTTATTCCTAAATGCAGGTGCACAAAAAGCCAATAATCCTGAAGGTCTCTGGTTATTGGTAAATACACCATTTGTTGACGGAAGCCAGAGAAGATCACAACGCATGCGTTGCTATGGGCCTAATCTTGTAAGTACCAACAAAGGCATAAAAGCACCTCCAACAGGTACAGTTACAGGCGAGAATATCGTACAAGATCTGACTTCAAAACAGATGCTTAAATGGGGACGTGGTCAGGGATTTGCTCGCCCTACAAATTATGCCCAGTATGAAATCTGGAACTTCAAAGGTAAAAATGACCAACAGGATTACCGCCATAAACGAGGAAATTATTTATATATGGATATGGTAATTTACGATAATCCTGACTTATTGGCGAACCCTGCTACAAAAGACTTTTATGGTAAACCACTAAGGTTATGGTATGACGGGAACCTGCTTTGTGAAGATTCCATACGCTGCTGGCATGGTTACCCGATTTATAAAATGTGGGCACCTAACTTTGAAGATCAGGTAAAACGGCAGGATGGTGGCGACCAGGATATTTATGTCATGCGGGAAGCCGAAGCATATCTTGTTAGAGCCGAAGCACGTTTTTGGCAAAACAACAACGCCGGTGTTGCTGAAGACCTGAATGTTATCCGCCAAAGGGCGAATGCAATTGACATGTATACTGCCAGCGATATTCAGACAGAAGGAATTGGCGCTATCCTTGACGAACGTTGTCGTGAATTATTTGGTGAAGAATACCGCCATGATGAGTTAGTACGTATGTCGGTTATTTTTGCCAAAACAGGTAAAACATGCTATAACGGGAAAACTTATACCTTAGATGGCAAGGATATAGAAAAATCACTGTCAGCAAGTAGCTTTTATTACGACAGGCAAATGGAGAAAAATAATTTCTTCCGCGAGAATGTTCCATGGTCAACCTATCCGACAACGAAGTACACAATGTCGCCAAAACATATTTTCTGGCCCGTTTATGAACCTTACCTGATAGGTAACGTTGGTGCTACACTAAACCAAACAACCGGTTACGATGGCTCGGAGAATAATATTGAACCGTTGACACACATTGTTCAGCCGGCTGGTAAACCAAATATTGATCCAATGAAAGCACTTGGTGAGATAGAATAGCCAGTAACAAATATGAAAATAACTGTGTTTTGCCTTGTTGCTTTAGTTTGATAGCCTAACACTAACTTGTCAGGGATATTCGCATATATTGAACAATATGTGCGAATATCCGTTTCTTGACAGAAACAAAGAAGCTTTTAGAATATGGATACTGTTTCAAAAAGTGTATCTGATTATCTATTTAAAAAAGTCTTCTTCAGTTAGTTTTAAAAAAATCTTGCTCCATTGTTCACAAGTGTTTTTGCAAACTGAGATTGGAATCAAATCTACCAAGAAACAGTCCTTTTTCATTGATAATATAAGCAATAGCCTTATTAAGTTATTCAATAAAAGAATAAAACGTTTTCGCTTTTGGTTCTAAAGCAGCTAATTTATAAACTCCTTGGCTTTTGAAAAGCGACTATTCATCCGTTAAATCAAAATCAACGGATGAATAGTGCTAAAAGAGCTTTTAAGGCCAAACGACCTCCCATTCACCAATCGACAATTCTTCGATATTGAATTGAGCATAGCTGACATTGATGTTTTCTTCAACTAAAAATGACTGTACTTCAATTGTGTAGATGCCTTCTTTTTCGGGCTGAACAATGAAGCTTCCGTCCACAGCGTTTGTTGTAAAGCTGTTAATTGACGGGCTAAGTTTTTTAGTGCTATAAATATATTTGCCTTCGCTATCTTTTATTTTTACTACAACAAAATCGGCATTTGTAGTTCCGTCCCATTTTATTACAGGCATGTCAGGCCCTGTAGAAGGCCATGTTACTTCTATTATTTCTGGTATTTCAAGATTCTGAGGACTAAAATAATCGGAGTCGTTTACCGCTTCACCCGTTTCGGGTACAATATTAAAAATGAACTCTCCGGCAGCTACTACAGTTGTATCATAATCAGACTCTACCGGTTCTTTCCCAAAAGAAAATGTATTTGGTATTTCGTTCAGTACTATCGGATCGACATCGCCAGAACGCAGCACAGTTGCACTTTTAATGGGTTGCTGTCCGTACACAAAGTAAGCAAGAGCGTGGCCGGCAGTTTCTGAAGCAATCATTCTATTCACCTGAAAAACATCGCAGTAGGCTTTAAAAGGCTCTGGATCGTCTTTTGTACATGCTACGCCAATCAGCATAATTAAAGCCAATAATAACATTTCCCTTAACCTATTTTTCTTCATTTTTTTAACTTTTTAATTGATTAAAATCTCCATAAAATACTACTAAACCTTAAAGACGGTATTAGCACACGAACGGTTGCGTATCGTGCCTTTATCAATAAAACGTCTTTATCGTAAAATAATTATTGGAACTAACAATTCCTTTTTATAAAGCAGTCTATCGCAGGTTTTCTCTCTTTTTACAAAAAAAACAGAAACAAAAAAGTTTTATCGTTACAAACAGGCATTAAACTGATGGTCCAATCTTTATAAAATCCAGCATCTCCTTTAAAATAAAATCTGCTGTTTCCACACTTTCTACATTTGCAAAGGTTAAGATCAGTTTATGGTTCTGCTCTTTCATTTTACCGCGAAAACTGCTTTTTTGTATAAATTGAACGATTCCTGCAAAGGCTTTTGTTTGATAAAAAGGCGACTGTTGGTCGGCAACGAAGTAACAAATCATTTGTCCATTTTTCAGAACAATCCTTTCCATTCCAAGCCCAATGGCTTTCCACCGTAGCTTAACTACATCCAGGAGTTCCATGCTTTCGCGTGGTATTTTTCCAAAACGGTCTACCAGCCCGGTGCTAAAATTTTTTAATTGCTCCTCATTTTCAAGGTTGTCGAGCTCACGGTAAAGCAACATCCGCTCGGTTGTCCCGGGAACATAATAGTCGGGGAACAGCAATTCAAGGTCAGTGTCTACCTGGCAATCATTTACAAATTTAAGATTGAGAAATGCTTGCGTATTTTGGTTATCGTCTTTATTGAAAAGTGTGGAGAACTCTTCCTGTTTTAATTCTGAAATGGCTTCGTTGAGGATGCGGTGGTAGGTTTCGAACCCGATATCGGCAATAAACCCGCTTTGCTCGGCGCCAAGCATATTGCCGGCTCCCCTGATATCGAGATCTTGCATGGCAATATTAAATCCACTACCCAGATCCGAGAATTCGCCTATGGCTTTTAAACGGCGGCGGGCATCTGCATTTATTGTCGAAAGAGGAGGTGCAAGGAGGTAACAGAACGCCCTTTTATTAGACCTTCCTACCCTGCCACGCAACTGGTGCAAATCGCTTAACCCAAAGTTTTGTGCATGGTTAATAATAATTGTGTTAGCATTGGGAATGTCCAGACCCGATTCTATTATAGTAGTGGAAATCAGCACATTGTATTCACCATTTATAAAATCTAACATCACTTTTTCCAGCTTCGGACCGTCCATTTGCCCGTGTCCGACAATTGTTTTTACCCCGGGAACAATACGCTTAATGGCTGCTTCAACTTCGTAAATGTTCTGTACCCTGTTGTGAATAAAAAACACCTGTCCGTTTCGGTCGATTTCGTAAGTTATAGCTTCGCGTATCAGCTGCTCATTAAAACCGTGTACTTCAGTAATAATGGGATAGCGGTTAGGTGGCGGTGTTTGTATAATTGATAAGTCGCGGGCACCCATTAAAGAAAACTGCAAAGTCCTTGGTATCGGTGTTGCTGTCAGGGTCAGTGTATCAACGTTTACTTTTAACTGCTTAAGCTTTTCTTTTACCGACACACCGAATTTCTGCTCTTCATCAACGATCAAAAGGCCCAAGTCTTTAAATTTTACATCTTTACTAACAAGACGATGGGTTCCAATAATAATGTCAATTTTCCCTTCACGCAGTGCTTTCAAGGTTTTTTTAATTTCGGCAGCAGGTTTCAAGCGGCTCACATATTCCACTGAAGCAGGAAAACTTGTTAACCTTTCTGAAAATGTTTTAAAATGCTGAAGTGCAAGTATGGTAGTAGGTACAAGCACAGCCACTTGCTTATTATCGGCAACAGCTTTAAATGCCGCCCGGACAGCCACTTCTGTTTTTCCGAACCCCACATCGCCACACACGAGGCGGTCCATGGGAATGCTTCTTTCCATATCTCCTTTCACGGCCTGTGTTGCCTTTTCCTGGTCGGGGGTATCTTCGTAAATAAACGATGCCTCCAGTTCGGTTTGCAAATAAGAGTCGGCAGAAAAAGCAAACCCTTGTTCCGATTTCCGTTGGGCATATAGGGCAATCAACTCGCGGGCAATGTCTTTCACTTTAGCTTTGGTACGGCTTTTCATTTTTTGCCATGCCCCGGTGCCCAGTTTGTTTATTTTAGGTTCAGCACCCTCTTTACCCTTATATTTCGAAATACGGTGCAACGAATGGATACTCACCAACAGCGAATCGTTGTCGCGATAAACCAACCGGATGGCTTCCTGTAGTTTGCCATTTACTTCTGTTTTCACCAGCCCGGCAAATTTGCCAATACCATGGTCAACATGTACAACAAAATCGCCCTGATGCAGTTTATTTAACTCTTTCAACGAAATTGCTTCACGTTGTGCCCTTCTGTTTTTAAGGTGAAAACGGTGGTAGCGTTCAAATATCTGATGGTCGGTATAGCAGCACAATTTCAGGTCGTGATCGACAAACCCCTCATGAAGAACAAAATGTGCAGGTTCAAACTTAACTTTTACATTTATATCTTTAAAAATCGCCTGTAAGCGCTCGATCTGTTTTTCCTGTGCTGAAAGGATAACCACCTGGTAGCCATTTTCAATTCGCTCTTCGAGGTTGGCACCAAGCAAATCGAAATTCTTATTGAATGCCGGCTGTTTTGAATTGTTAAAACAATATTCAGCAGTAATGTCAAAAGCCTGGTCGTAACCAAATTCATAAACCGTAGCCAACGCAAGTTGTTTTTTAAGAACAGATGCTGAAACAACCTGCTCGCGAAAGCTTTCTTGTTCGGATTTTGCCACAACAGCCTGGTTATATGTTTCTGCCAGAGAACCGAAAAACTGGTTAAGTCCATTGCCAAACCAAACAGTATTTGCCGGAGCAAATTCTACCAGCGAAACTCTGGCAGCATCTAACAGAGTGCTTTGTATGTTGGGTATAATGCTAATGCTATTGAGTTGTTGTATTGAAATCTGATCGTCAATAGAGAAAGAGCGTATGGATTCTATTTCATCACCAAAAAAGTCGAGCCGGAAAGGGTCTTCTGCTGAAAAAGAGAAAACATCTACAATACTTCCTCTAATGGAAAACTCCCCAGGTTGATGCACAAAATCGACCCTTTCAAAACCAAATTCCAGCAAAAATTCTTTTATAAAATCGGGGGAAAGGGTGTCGCCAACCTTGGCCGTCAATGTATTATTCATAAATCCCGATGAAGATATTACCGTTTCGACTACCGCCTCGGGATAAGTAATTACGATACGAGGTTCTTTGTTTTGTGACAGGGCATTTAACACTTCAGTCCGCTGCACGATGTTCTCCTGTTCTGGTGTGCCATATTGTACAGAGCGTTTGTGGGAGGAAGGGAAAAACAGGATTTTGTCTGCAAAACCAAGATTGTTAAGGTCGTCATAAAAATAAGCCGCTTCCTCACGGTCGTTAAGCAAAACCACCACATTTTTTTTAATCGCCGAAAAGAGATTGGCCAGTAAAATAGTTTTTTCAGAGCCAATAAGGCCATTCAGGTAAAATTTTTCACCCGGAGAGGAACCTGATTTTTTCAGCAAACTACTAAAGGTTTCAGTAATCGTGAATTTTTGAAGAAATTCTTTCTGTTGCAAAGCAAAAATTTTGAGCAAAGATAATGGTGCGGACGGAAAAAAAGTAATGCCCGTTTTTTCAAGACATATTTTTTAATTTAAATAATTAATAAACAGTACTTTTTGACTAACTTTAACCTGGAAAATCTCAACTCATGGGACATGCATACCAATACCGTTGTTCACATTGTGGTTATTCCCAGGAATTTAACCGCGGCCATGGTTATCATGTTCATTCACAGCCTCTGTCGAAATACCTGAATCAGCCGCGCAAATATTTTCATTATAAAACCCATGACGTACTGAAAAAACTGGCAGAAGAAAATAGTAACCTTTACCTGCATGCAGGTTTTCAAGTATATAAATGCCCCAAATGCAACCTGTTGTTCGACAAGACAGATGTTGCTGTTTTTGAGGCAGATAAAGTGGTACACAAAAGTGATTTTAGGTGTTCTCGTTGTCGTTCGAGATTAAAGTTGACCAATATTCATCGATTAAAAAGAGCCAATTGCCCGAAATGCCAGAAACGTACTTTCCACCTGCAACAAATGAACCTACTCTGGGATTGAAAGCTACCCTCTTTGGCCTTTAATAACTTAGCAATGGTTGTTTCGTTTGGATTGAGACCGATAGAATTGTAGGAAAACAAAACACAGGGGAAGCCCTCTCTATTGGGATAACAGCCAGTGTAAGCCTGCCTGTGAAGTGCTACATACCGGTTGCGAAGCATAAAAATTGGTAAACCGCATGCCTTCCGCTGCCAATTTATCAATATTGGGTATTGTATAACCTGTGGCTACGTAACAACCAGCATTGTCCTAACCCATGTCATCAATAAAAATCAATACAAAGTTAGGGGAATGATTACTTCTACTCGCCTACCTCTAAAAATCCTCATTTCCGAAAGCTATCGGGGTTCCGTTTAATGTATATTTGCAAAGTTTTTTGCATCACGGCTCATAACCTAACCAATAGCCAATAAAATGAAGCGAACAATTAAAATATTTAGTTCTATTACTGTTCCTCAAAAAGAGACTTTTTACTTTACTAATAAAGAGTAGCCAGGCAAAAAAGATACATTGTACAACAAAATTTGCAAGCAATAGCAAATTATATTCTTCGTTTAAACTACTTGCATTTGAGTCGCTAACAAATTTCGGCTCACAGCAATGCACATTTTAAAAATTCGTGATTTTTTGTTCCACTACTGCTCTAAAGCGTTAATGGCAATAATAAGAAAAACTGTTCGTTAATATGTAAAAACAAAAAGTGCAGACTTTTTAAAAATGAAATAATGGTTTTCATTCTGTAAAATGACACTTTAACACTGAAGAAGATTTTGGAGGTGTCATTTTGAAAACTTTGTGTTTAGAAAAGCACATACTTCAGTCTTTGCAATCAAAAATATATCTGATGCAAGGTTTGGGTATGTGCTTTTTAGGTTAAAAAATTTAATTATGAGAAAAACTGTTTTATCACTTGCCATGCTAACTTTAAGTTTAACAAGCTTAGTTTCTTGTAACAAAGACGATGTTACACCAACTATCCCAAAAGGAAAAGCTAACCCTGAATTGGGCATAGAAAATGTGATTCCGTCTAATTTGGGAAATGTTTACACATCTAAATTCAATCGCTATACTAAAATTATCACACCAAATGGCGGACATATTCATATAGTTGCACAAAGTAACATCACAAATGAACAAATTGTTAGATGTAGAAGTATTTTAGAACATTATCTGAAAGACTATTCCGGTTCTCAATATGGCACAGACAAATCTACAATAGCTAACAAAATGGCAGAAAACAATGCTATTTTATGTTTGTTAAACGGGCAAGATGATGGTAGTAATCCTGTAGGTAATCAAGTAAACGGGCAGCCCTTATATCAAAATGAAATTCAAGTAGAAGGCGGTTCCTGGTATATGAGTCAAAATTATGAGCATCGTGATGCCTCATTTGAGGAAATCTTACATTTTGTTCACGACAATGGTATAGGTGTAGATGGGCCAAATACATTGCCGGGAGCAGCACCTGGGTTTCAATCAGAAATAAGAGCGGCTCAACAAAATGCATTATCAAATAATCTATGGGGCATTGGGCAGTCTGAATGGATAAATGAATTGACCACAGAAAATAGTCTGAGCCAAGAGTATTTAGCTTCTGTGGTAGATAGTTATTACGGTCTTTGGGGTGCATTTACAGAGAGTGCCACAAATGGCATGTGGGGCTTTTATGTTGCCAAAACAAGAGAAGATATGCCAACAGACGACCCAATGGGATATGCGTTGATGAATAATAAATTTTTCCACCCTTATTTAACTTATAATGCTCGTATTGATTCAATGTTAAACGGGAACTTCTCATTAAAAATTAACGCCTCTAAACCATATACACATCATTCCAGATACTTAAAAGATATTACGCTTTTAGGTAGTAATAATAATACAGTTACCGTAAATGAATTAGATAATAACATCACAGGAAACTCAGGAACAAATACTGTGATTTTCTCTGGAATATCTACCGAGTATAGCATAGCAACAAACAATGGTGTAACTACAGTAACAGACAATGTAGCTGACAGAGATGGGCTAAACACATTATATGCTGTTGAAAAATTACAATTTACAGATACAACAATAGACTTGTAAAGTTACTGCCTACAACAAAATTTATAAGCAATAACGGGTTATATTCTTCGTTTAAACTACTTGCATTTGAGTCGCTAACAAATTTCGGCTCACAACAATGTACATTTTAAAAATTCATGATTTTTTGTTCCACTACTAATAAATTTTACCATTGTGTATAAATTAACGCAACCTTATACATAGATTAAGCATCTAAATGAAAATTTAGAAAAAATATGAAAAGAATTACTCAAGTATTACTATTATTTTTAGTCGTATCATCGTGTTGCATGGAGGATCCAATAGAAACAGCCAGATATGAGTTGACTAATGATGAATTGGAATTATTGCCTTATACGAAAGGAGAAAAAATTAACTTTATTCATTCAAATGGATATGCTTTTGATTTTAATGTAACAGAAAATAAAATTGAATGGAAAGAACATCATAATTTTTGCGAATGGAACTGTTGTGGAAACGATTATTTCTCTTATCAGGTAAAAACCACAATTTTAGAATCTACTTATCCAAAGTTTCATATAGAATTTTCATTGGGAGGCACAAGGCTCAATGATTACTATCCTCAAACTCTGAACATGGAAATCAATCACAGCTATTTTATTAAGTTTCCGTATGATACTTTAACCAATTTTATTTGCAATTCAGCAACCAAAACAATTTACTACGACTCCATTGCTCTCAATAATCAAATGTATTATGAGGTTATTATGAAAAATTTTGACAGTCATAATTTCATTAGCGATTCATCAGTATTGGTGCCGATGTCTGTTTATTTCAATAACTTAGGAATGATTCAACTTGAAATGTCAAATCATGAAACATATACAATTAACAATTAAGCTGATTTCTGTTTTTACGCTTCTCATATTATTAAATAGTTGTGGTGAAAAACTTGAAGGAACTTTTTACATCAGTGATGAAGCCGGAAAATATCAAATAGATACAACAATTACTACTATGAAATTTGTTGATAATCTTGAAATATCAGAAACGTTTTACATGGATCAGAATACCTGGTATACAACGCATCATTATTTTAGTGAATGGGGGACCAATGGCAAAGCATGGGGTGAAACTTTTGGCGTAGCATATAATTCAACAGTAAATAGATTTTCTTTCATGTTCGTTTTAAGAGCAGATGTCGATCATACAGACCTTGAAATAGAATGGAATCAAAGAGACAGGTTAGTTTATAATTTTACTACAAAAAGTGTTGAATCCGGAGTTGACGCAAATATTAAATTCTATGATACCTTAACAGTCAGAGGCATAAAATATCAAAACATAATAGAAGTAGATTATACAGAGAAAATAAATGAAATAGACAACGACACACCGGTAAAAACATATATTTCCGGAAATAAAGGATTAATTAAATTTGAAAGAAAAGACAAAATAATATTAGAACGAACAGAATAATCTGCACATAAATACACACTTAGTTTGCTGCTTTTTAGATATTTAAACCAAGTCTTTTTACTCCGTGTCGGCATTTATATCGGCAAATAAGTATGAAGTACGCAATCCCTAAAGTTTTATACACTAATTGTTAGCATTAATGAAATAATTGAAAAACAATAAACCTAAAAAGAAATAACCACTAGCAATTCTATAATTTAAAAACAAAACCTGTACCTCATATAACTAATCAAATTTGAAGTAGATAAAAGCAAAGATTCCCATTACTGATAAAACCAATAGCTTCTTTATATGCTTTAATCTTATTCTTCTCCTTTTCCCCTTCTATTTTTCATTTTATTTCTTGCTTTAATTTCTAAAATGTAAACTTTAAATGTATAAAGGAAACAACAGCGAAAATTCTTAAACGGAATTTCATGCCTTTTTACTATCTTTGAGTGCATTAATGGAAAGATACTGCATACTTTTCTCATTACTACGGTTTATACAAAACCATTATGGAACTGTTTGAAGACAGTACTACAAGTATAAAAGCAATAGCGCTTGGGGATAAAAATGCACTTAAGTTTTTATATCCTGACTTGAAAAAAATAAAAATTAGTTCTTGTATAACAATAAAATTTAATAAGGTGGAGACCAGAACCCACTGTAAAAAACGGGGTGAATCCGAAAAACCTTACGAGTAGGAAAACGAAATAAAACAAAGTTATGAATTGGTATCTAAAAGTTTTAAAACAGTACGTTGACTTCAGTGGAAGAGCAAGAAGAAAAGAATATTGGATGTTCACTTTATTCAATATAATCTTCGTTATAGTTGCTATGATATTGGACAATATTATAGGGCTGACAATAGGAGCTCTGCCATACGGAGCTTTTTATATTCTCTATACCCTTGCCGTATTGCTTCCCGGATTAGCTGTTTCTGTACGAAGGCTGCACGATGTTGGCAAAAGTGGGTGGATGATATTAATAGCACTAATTCCTATTATAGGAGGTATTTGGTTGTTAGTACTGATGGTAACTGATAGTGTTGTGGGAGAGAACCAATATGGTCCAAACCCAAAAGGAGTAGAGTAGAAAAAATAAAATAGAATAGGTAAAAAAGAATCTATAAATTAAACTTTACCTGATCTTTCAATCCCTCCGGCATCCCCGGAGGGATTGGTATTTAAATCCAAACGTTGCTCTTGCAGCTTATTATTTCAATCCGCTCCGTTCGAGCAGTGCATCTACCGTTGGAGTTTTTCTGCGGAAACGCTGGTAGAGTATCATGGGATGTTCCGACCCGCCTTTTTCAAGAATATTTTTACGAAACGAGGCAGCCACTTCTTTATTAAATAAACCTTTCTCCTTAAAAATACTGAATGCATCGGCATCCAACACTTCAGCCCATTTATAACCATAATACCCTGCTGCATAGCCCCCTGCAAAGAGATGGCCAAACTGTGTGCTCATACAAACTTCTTCGATACGTGGAAAAAGTTGCGTTTTTGACCAGGCTTTTTCTTCAAAATTTTTCACGTTGCCATCAAAAGGCTCTTTCAGTGTGTGCCATGCCATATCAAGATAGCCAAAGCTCAACTGCCGGTTAGAAAGGTAGCCGGCCAGGTAATTTTTCGAGTCGATAATTTTCTGCACCAGCTTTTCAGGGATTTTCTCCCCGGTTTTATAATGAACGGCAAACTGGTCGAGGAATGCCTTTTCCACCGCCCAGTTCTCGAGTATCTGCGAGGGAAGTTCTACAAAATCGCGGTAAACATTGGTGCCTGAAAGGCTTTGGTAGGTCACGTCTGCCAGTATTCCGTGGAGCGCATGGCCAAATTCGTGCATAAACGTTTCTACCTCATTAAAAGAAAGCAGTGCCGGGTTGGTTTTGGTAGGCCGGGTAAAGTTCATTACAATAGTAATATGCGGCCGCGAATCGACGCCATTTCTTTTCCACTGCCCTTTAATGTCGTTCATCCAGGCACCACCCTGTTTGCCCGGTCTCGGATGAAAATCGGTGTACAATAAGGCAAGGAAAGCGCCATTTTCATCGAATACTTCGTAGGGAATAACCTCTTTATGGTAAACCGGAATGGCAGGATTATGCTTAAATTTAATTCCATATAACTGTGTTGCCAGGCCCAGAACGCCTTTGGTTACCCTGTTCAGTTCAAAATAGGGTTTCAGCATTTCGTCGTCGAGGTCAAACTTTTCTTTTTTTAGCTTTTCACTAAAATAGGCCCAGTCCCAGGGCATAATTTCACCGGTAAAACCGTGGCGGCGTGCAAAATCCTGTACTTCTGCTTTCTCTTTTTCGGCGACTTTATGCGATGCCTCAAAAAGATCATCCAGCAGGTTGTACACTGCATTGGTATTTGCTGCCATGCGCCGTTCGAGCACATATTCAGCATAGTTATTGTACCCTAAAAGCTGTGCCATTTCCAGCCGTAGCGACACTATTTTTTTTACATTCTTGCGATTATCGTACGCGTCGCCATGAAACGATTTTGAGCTGTACGCCATATACATTTCCCGGCGTAAGTCGCGATTGTCAGCATATTTCATAAACGGCAGATAATCTGGCATATGCAGTGTAAAAACCCATCCTTTTTTCTTTTTCTCCTTTGCCAGCAGGGAGGCTGTTTCCTTTGTACTTTCAGGTAACCCCGAAAGTTGCTTTTCATCGGTAATATGCAATTCAAAAAGGTTCGTTTCCTTCAGCACATTTTCACCAAAATTAAGATCCAGTTTCGATAACTCTGTAGTGATCTCCCGGAAACGTTCTTTTTTATCTTTTGAAAGCCCAGCCCCCTGACGAATAAATCCCGTGTAAGTATTCTCTAAAAGAGTTTGCTCTTCCGGTGTTAGCGGCTGGCCTTTTTGTCCAAATACCTTTTTCACCCTGTCAAACAAAACGGGGTCAAGCGAAATATCATTCTGAAAGCTGGTAAGCAACGGCGAAACTTCTTGCGCTATCTTCTGCATTTCGTCGTCGGTTTCGGCACTTACAAGGTTAAAAAAAATGCCTGAAATACGATTCAGTACTTCTCCGGCATAGTCTAATGCAGCTATGGTATTTTTAAATCCGGCGGGTTCAGGGTTATTTTTAATAGACGTTATTTCTGCTTTACCAAGCTGTATGGCTTCTTTGAAAGCCGGCAGAAAATGTTCCTTTTTTATCTGATCGAAAGGAGCAGCCTGATGAAGCGTATTAAACGGTTTTAGCAACGGATTGAATTCGTTATTTGCCATATTCTTTACTTATTTTTTAACTTTTTGATGCGTGCTTTTACATCAATAGAAAAATTTAATGATTATCAGCTTAAAATGTGAATTTACAAACAGCAGGGTATTTAAGTTTTTCTGGCTGATGACACGTATAGTCACAGATTTTTAAACAATTTTTTGTAGGTTCAGCAGATAACTTTAAGTTTTAATGCTGTGGTAAACCTACATCAAAAACAAATCCGGCTAAAAACCAGATTATCATTTCTTCTTTTTTTCAACGCTCCAGCCAAATTTACCGATCTTTTTACCAAGGCCAAAATAATGTCCATGGCTGTATATCAACGGATTGGCTTTTGAAAAACTAAACGCCTGTTTTTCGTTAAGGTATGCTTTGTCAACAGAAACGTTCACTACTTCGGAAATGAACATATGGTGCGACCCCAGCTCCACTATTTCTTTTACTTTACATTCAATGTTTACGGGAGACTCTTCAATTATCGGCGCTTTCACCACTTTTGCAGGTGAGGGAGTAAGCTTCATCTCTTTCCATTTATTGTATTTGCGCCCCGAACGGCAGCCACACCAGTCAGTGGCCTTCGCCAGTCTTTCAGTAGTAAGGTTAATCACAAATTCTCCGGTACGTTTTATTATTTCGTAGGAATGTCGACCGGGCCTCACAGAAATGTAGCACATGGGTGGATCGCTGTTAATTGTCCCTGTCCAGGCTACGGTAATGATGTTATATTCTTCGGGATTTTCTCCGCAGCTTACCATAACCGCAGGCAACGGATAAATTATGGTTCCAGGTTTCCAGTAAGTTTTTGCCATTGTTTTAGATTTTAATCTTCAGGGTCTTTCCAATCACCATTTTCGCGAATGATCTGCTCCATCTCCTCCACAGCATTTTCATAAAGAATATGCCGCTTTACCGGTTTAAGCCCTTTGTAGAGTGTAATTTTATCGACACCAGCACCCACAAAACCGTAATCTACGTCGCCCATTTCACCGGGGCCGTTTACCACGCATCCCATAATTCCGATTTTCAGATGATCAAGATGTTTAAAATGCTTTTTTATCATCATTGTAGTTTCGTGCAGGTTAAAAAGTGTACGTCCGCAACCCGGGCACGAAATAAATTCGGTTTTGGTAATACGCATTCTGCTTGCCTGTAAAATAGCGAAACTAAGGTCTTTAAGTTCAGTAAAAGTGATATTTGGGTTGTCATTCGACAGGCAAATTCCATCGCCATAACCATCTATCAGCAAGCCCCCAAGGTCGGCAGAAGCTTTTATCTGCAAATCTTCCAAAACGCTTTCGTCGTAGCGCCGATAAATAATAACAGGCACTTTCCAGATATGTGTTTCCAGCGCCAGGAAGAAAGCACGCAATTCTGCCATAGGGTTTTTATTCATGCTCTCCAGTATCAAAACCGTTTTTCGCGTCTGCTTTAACTTGGTAATGATTTCAGGATGTTTATTCATGAAACGGTCGAATTCCATTTTGTTGGCGCGGATAAATTTCATGCGCCCCCAGCGTGTACTTTCAAAAAGGTACTCTTCGAGTGAAATTACGGGATAGCTTTCGCCATTAATATCCAGTATTTTGTTTCCCGACACAAAATAATCGGGTACCAGTTTCCCCCTGATAGGGATCATTTCGCGGAGGCTTCTGTCGCCCAGGTCGGCAATAACAACCGGCAACTGTTTGTCACCCATATTCATAACCGGTCTGGTAGAACGGCGTTCATACTCAAACGGGTTGGTTTGTGCTACCAGCGGTGCGGTAATAGGCTGGTGGTTTTCGTAAGATTGGAAATGGTTAACCAGCTTCTTGGCTACAGGTATCTCCATTACAGGATCTTCAGTAAGCGAAATGCGAATAGTATCGCCAATACCGTCAGACAACAATGCGCCTATGCCCACTGCTGACTTAATTCTTCCGTCTTCACCCTCACCGGCTTCTGTGACACCCAGATGGATTGGAAATTTCATTTCTTCCATGCGCATTTTAAAGTTGAGCAGCCTAACAGTATAAACCATCATGCGCGTGTTGCTCGACTTAATGGAGACCACTACGTTCTTAAAATCTTCTTTTTTGCAAATGCGCAGGTATTCCATTACCGATTCAGCCATGCCGGAAGGAGTATCGCCATAGCGGCTCATCACCCTGTCGGAAAGCGACCCGTGGTTAGCGCCTATGCGTAAGGCAGTATTGGTTTTCTTCATCGTTTTAAGAAACTTTGAGAACATCTCCTCAATTTTCTTAAGCTCTTCTTTATATTCATCGTCAGAATAAATTCTGTTTTCGAATTTGGCCCTTTTGTCATAAAAATTTCCAGGGTTTATCCTGACTTTGGAAATACTTTGCGCAGCTATTTCTGCAAGTTTTGGATTAAAATGTATATCGCCAATGAGCGGTGTGTTGTAGCCGCGCTTTACCAATTCCTGCTTAATATTTTTAATATTTTCAGCGTCCAAAATTCCCTTAACGGTTATGCGTACGTAGTCAGCACCAGCTTTTATCAAACCAATCAGTTGTTCCACTAAGGCTTCTGTTTCTCTGGTACTTACATCAGCCATGGTTTGGATACGGATTGGATTATTGCCCCCCAAAGGCACACCTCCAATATTCACCTCCCAGGTATCCTGCCTTTCGTAACGGGTTAAATCCTTTATATAGTTAAAACTACGGTTTTTCATCTTCCATTCTAAGTTTTAGCATCATCGCAAATTTAAATCAATGGTTTCAAAATAAAAAGAATAGGCTATTTTTGTTTCTTAATAATAAACGTATGAGCATAGTAACAAGCAATATAACAAAGTTATTTGGCAAACAAAAAGCGCTCAATGACGTTTCCCTTATGCTAAAAAAAGGTGAATTGGCGGGTTTTTTGGGGCCTAATGGCGCAGGAAAATCGACGATGATGAAGATTATCACCGGTTTTCTGGCTGCCGACGAAGGAGAGGTTTTAGTCAACGGACAAAAAATCTTACCTGAAAAAACAAATATAAGAAAAGATATAGGTTACCTGCCGGAGCATAACCCACTTTACACCGATTTGTATGTGAAAGAATCGTTAGCAATAACTGCCGGTTTTTATGGGCTGAAGAACAGGACAAAATGCATAGCCGAAATGGTTGATTTAACAGGCCTGGGTGATGAACAGCATAAGAAAATAGGTGCATTATCAAAAGGTTATCGTCAGCGCGTAGGACTTGCACAGGCACTTATACATAACCCTTCGGTGCTTATTCTGGATGAACCCACAACCGGCCTTGACCCCAATCAACTAGACGAGATACGCAACCTTATAAAAGAAATAAGCAAGGAAAAAACGGTGATGCTCTCATCACACATCATGCAGGAAGTGGAAGCTGTATGCAACCGGGTAATAATTATTAATCATGGGAAAATAGTAGCGGATGGCGATATCGTCCAACTAAAAAAAGGCGTTTTGCGCAGAAGCCAGGTAGTCATTGCCGAATTTAGTAATCCGATGGAAATAAGATTATTACAAAAAATATCCGGGGTAAAAAACGTAACTGGTTCCGGACACTATTGGGAGTTAGAATCGAATGGAGAAAGAGATATCCGCCCTGATATTTTCCGATTTGCAGCCTCAACAGACAATCCTTTGTTAACACTTCAGGAAAAGCAGGATAACCTGGAAGGCCTTTTCAGGAAGCTAACACAAAAAAATTAAGTTTTAATGCCTGATTAAATTATTTCTGCCTCTACCACCAATGTCACTTCGAAATCTCCAGCATACGGATGATCGGAATTTTTGCTTTCTCAATTACATCTTCCGGCAAGGTAATTTCGGGTTGCTCGTATTTCATACAGAAATAGAGTTTTTGAAGACTGTTGAGTTTCATGTACGAGCATTCGTTACAGGCACAGGTTGAATCTGATGATGGTGCAGGTATAAACGTTTTATCCGGGCACGACTTGGTCATCTGGTGCATAATACCGCTTTCGGTAGCCACAATAAACATGTTGACCTGGCTTTTTTGTACATATTTCAAAAGCGCTGTAGTGGAGCCTATATAATCTGCCATAAGAAGTACCGGCTTTTCACACTCGGGATGCGCAATAAATTCTGCATCAGGATGTTGATCAATTAGTTCGGCAATCTTTTCTACAGAATATTTTTCATGTACCATGCAGGCGCCGTCCCACAACACCATATTGCGGCCTGTAATGCTGTTGATATAATTACCCAGGTTTTTATCGGGGGCAAAAATCAGTTTTGCATCTTTTCGGAAGCTTTCTACAATGCTTTTCGCATTAGCCGATGTACAAACAATGTCAGTCATGGTTTTAAGCGCTGCCGTAGCATTGATATAGGTAATTACCTCATGGTCGGGATATTGGGCTTTAAATTCGGCGAATTTTTCCGCAGGTGCTGATTCTGCCAGCGAACAACTGGCTTTTAAATCGGGCAAAACAACTTTTTTAGAAGGGTTGATAATTTTGGCGGTTTCGGCCATAAAATGCACACCCACAAACACGATCATTTCGGCATCTGTTGCAGCAGCTTTTTGCGCTAAACCAAGGCTGTCGCCTACGTAATCGGCGATGTCCTGCAACTCGCTTTCCACATAAAAATGGGCCAGAATAACGGCATTCTTTTCTTTCCTGAGCCGGTTAATTTCTTCCACCAAATTCAGGTCTTTATCAATCGGCTCGTCGATATAGCCTTTCTCCTCAAGCATTTGGTCTATTTCTGCCTGCTTCATTTTTCAATATTTTTATGTGTGCTGCAAAAATACGAATATTCAAACAGAAATATTGGTTAATTGCTGACTACAAAGAAAAAAGCCGCACCAGGCGGCTTTTAAAAATAATTTAAATACGTTTATTCTTCTGGTACAAAGGTAAATTCCGGGCTGGGCCCTGATTTTGTACACTGGAATACCCAGGTATAACTTCCACCTGATCCATCGTAAGTAGCAAAGGTCACCTTATACATCACATCAATACCACTTACCTGAGCAACTGCGTTGGGGTATTTGGCAGGAAGCAATACTTCTCCAATCGATTCTTTTACAGCATCCTGCCAGGTAGAAAAGGCTGACGAATCCCATTTACCATCCCTAAGATCGTAATTACTGTAATAGGAACCTGCACCGTAATAAAACTCCTGTGTGCCATAACTGTCTACTTTATCGCTGCCTTTATTCACTTTTACCCAATCTACAATAATCTGATAATCAGAAGACTTCATGGAAAAAGAGATCGTTGGGTCAAATACCCATCCGTTGGATTCGGTTAAAATAAACTGGTCGGTTTTTACAACCACCGGATTATACTTAATCCATTTGCCATCGGAAAAATGATATTCATCTGCCCGTGTTTTAACCCCGCCGCTGTAATATTTGTATACTACTGCCAATACATCTCCTTCCTGGGCGTAAGGATATTTTACAGACAACAGCTGCGGCAAGTAATTATCGGGGTTATTAGATTTCGAAAAATTGTCGTATTTGCCCGGAGAACCCATGCTGTTATAATCTTCTGCTTTAACATAGTAAGCATCTGTAGATTTTTTCCATCCCGAGTCGAAAGTATAAAACTCTTCAACCACCGTGGGAACAATAACCGATGCACCAACAGCTTTAACAGCAAAGTCGGTAATTTCCCATGTTGCCGCATTTGCATCAGAAGAAGTGTATTTAAAACCAATAACAATTTCTTCCCCATCGTAAGCAGAAATGTCAATATCTCCCGACTCCACAAAACTCCAATTGTTACCTGTAGGGAGATTGGGAACCGTTAACGCAGTCCATGTAGCAGCATTCGGATTGGTTCCGTTAAAATCAGTTGATATTACAACGGTTAGCTGATCCCATTGGTCGTTCAGGTGATTCACTGCCTGTGTGATATTCAAAACGGCATCATCGTAACCTGAGAGATCGATAGCCGGTGATATAAGCCAGTCTTCGTTTACTAATGGTCCACCTGAAAAACCCGACATTTTTGCACCGTAGTTTGCTGTGCCATACCATTCCTGGTCTCCGGCAACACTAAATGTCAGAAAATCTCCAAGGTCCTCTGTAAAAAGATATTCAAAAACAGTTACTTTTTTAACATCATCGGGATTCGGGTCAGTATTCGAATAATTGTAACCAATAATATAGTGTTCACCATTTTGTGCATCAGGCAGGGCAGTTTCCAGAATCGAAGGAATGTAATCTCCTGCCGGAGTTGATGGTGAAAAATAACCCACAGCACCTACAGTTTCGGAAACAGAAGCATAGTCAGACGAAGAAAGATAATATTTTCCGGCTCCTGTGTAAGCTGAAAGGTCAGGGTAACCAACTGAAAAATTATAGGTTACATTTGCCGCAGAACCACTGGTTAGGGCAGGGTGCAAATCATAAAGATAACCAGGCAAATAAGCGTCTGCCGGATCATTTTCGCTAAAAGCATAATCCTCAGCCACATTTCCGCCAAACGATTCATAATCAGCATCTGACAAGGTAACTGCAATATCTTTATTGACATTCGTAATTGCTTTGGTGTCAATCTCATTATAGATTTCTTCCATCGGATTACAAGCTGAAAAGAGTAATCCAAGTGCAATAAAATATGTTGCTATTTTTTTCATCTGTTTATAATTATTTATTTTTTATGGTAACAGATGGAACTCCCATGATTATAATCATTCGCCTATGTGTGAAAGATTTTCTCATGGTCGTTTCATTCGTTTATTATTTTTATGATGTTATTCCTTAAAATTTGATCCTCAGTCCGGTAAGCCATGTTGAGCCAAAACCAAAATAAACCAGTGAAGTATATCTGTCGTGGTTGAAACCATCTGTAGCATCTGCTACGTATTCCGTATTCAGCAGGTTATTCACATTGGCATATATGCTGGCATCCAATCCGGCAATATCGAAATCATATTTTATATTCATATCAACCAGGCCAACATTGGGCATTTGCCAAGCATCAACTGCATCTTCAGGTTTTACGCGGTTTACAACGTTAAAGTCGGCAAAATTTTTGGCAAGGTAAAGATAATCAGCACCAAGGCGCAGGCCAGGAAGAATTTCTATATTGGCACTCAGTGCTGCAGTTGACTGTGCAGAGTTTCCTACATGGACTCCTTTTATGTATGCTTTATAAGTACCAATAACATTCTGTGCTTCATCATACTGCGTATAGTTTACATCGTCCTGCCACACCCAATCGCCTAACGAAAGCATACCTTTCAGGGTTATTTTACTTGTTGGTTTATAGGTAACTTCTGCTTCAAAACCCTGGTGAAGTGCGTTTATACCCGGTATATTGGCTGTACCTCCCTGGCCCAGGCTGCGTACCAGTGCTTTATCCAGCCAATTAGTCCAGTAATAATTCATTTTAGCTCTAAACCTTTTAGCCTGAAAACCATAGCCAACTTCCGCTGTAATTACGGTTTCGAATTTAGCATCTTTGTTTATTTCGTTGGTGTAATTCAAAAAAGCATTATTAAAAATGGGTTCACGTTTAATATATCCAGCATTGGCATAAAAATTCTGTCTTTCAGTGACATTGTAATTTATACCGCCTTTAACATTCCAGGGCAGAAAATTCACCCATTCCGTCTTTTGGTTTCCGGGAGTATACTTAAAGAAATCTATACGTCGATAGCTTTTATCAGACAGTGCTGCTGAAAAGAAACCAGAGAATTTGTCCGATTTATATTCCGACTGCAAAAACAAACCAGCCCAGATAACTTCGCCATCGCTGCTGTAATTGAAGTGGTCTCCTACCATGAGCTTAACATTTTCAGGCTTGTTAATATCACTGTTATCGACAAAAAACTTACCACCCAGAAGATCCTTTACTTCATAAAAGTGCTTACCATAGTAATATCTTCCATCGAATCCTGCAGTCCAGTCTAAACCAAGCCATTTTGTAGTTAACGTTGAAAGCAAACCATACCAGTTGTGATGGTTTACAGAAGCTGCTATGATAGCCTGAGAGCCTTCCAGCGAGTTGATATTCTCTGCACTAACAGCATCGAAATCCAATAATCCAGAAGGAGTACGTTTAATATCAGGGTAATCTTCACCAGTAGAATAATTTACTCCCAACCAGCTCGACTGGGGTCCGGAAACCCGTCGTCCGCCACCCCGACCAACAGATGCATACAAAACATTGGACCAGAATGTGTTGTTATTTATATTCCAGTAGTAATTAAGGGCAGCCTGTGGTTTGTGGTAATAATTATATCCATATGCCCCACCAAACTGTTTTCCCTGGTAAATTCCGTAATTGGAACTGGCTTTAATACCTTCTCTCTGATTCCGGTACCATTCAATGGTATGCCTGTTACCACGTTGATTGTGGGTTTGCGGCGCCCCGAAAATAGTTAACGAAAGCATGTGTTGGTCATTGAACTGCTTAGAAACATTGGCGAAATAGTTATAGGCATCAAACTGTGTTCCGTTCATATATCCATCGCCATAGGTATGAACACCAAAAAGCGTAACTGCCCAGCCATTATCCATCAATCCGGAAGAAACGGCAAAAGCCTGTTTACGATAGCCATCATTGCCAATGCCGGAATAAACGCTACCGCCTCTGCCGGCATCAGTGGAACGCGTAATAATATTAATGGTTCCACCAACAGACGAAAGTCCGAGTTTTGAAGCACCAAGTCCACGTTGCACCTGAATATTCTGCGTAACATCAGAAAGGCTGGCCCAGTTTGACCAATAAACCTTGGCGTCTTCCATACCATTAACAGGAATCCCGTTAATCAAAACCCCTACATTGTAGGTATCGAAGCCGCGAAGTGTAATGCGCGAATCACCATAACCTCCATTATCTTTTGTAGCATAAATAGATGGAGTGGTCTTTAAAATTTCAGGAAATTCCTGAGAGCCGAGTTTTTCCTCTATCAACACCGGATTAATCGTTGACATGGAAACAGGAGTCTGCCGGTCTTTGGCAAAAGAAGCAGTAATAAGTACCTCTTCTAAACCAACTACGTTAGACTCAAGTTTAATTTCGCCCAAATCTAATGTTTGTCCGGAGCGGACATTTATCTTCTTCGTAAGCGAAATGTAACCGATATACGACACAACAATGTTGTGTTCACCCGCGGGCACTTTAAAAGCAAAAGTGCCGTCAAGATCAGTAGAAGTACCATTTGAAGTACCCTGTAATACAACTGCAGCACCTATCAGTGTTTCGTTGCTTTCCGCGTCAACCACTGTTCCTTTAATCATCTGGGCAAAAGTGTTTAACGAAAACAGGCTAAAAACAGCAATTAAGGCTGTCGTCATTGTTTTTTTCATAGAAATTGAAATTAAAATTAAATGAATGGATATTATAAAAATTCAAAACAGCCAAATTGAATTAAAGACCGATTAATCAGCCGGTAATTATACGCTACCCACATAAATTTATTTTCAAAATTTTTACTTATTTGCAGCGAATAATAAGTCAAACTTTACTTTTTCCTTGTAAACTTACCAAAGTTGGTGCAAAGTAAAGGTTTTTATTAAACTCCGGTTAAATTTGTCCAAAAAAAATAATAAATATCTTCCAGATCGTCAGTTTATTACAAGAGAATAAGTGCGCTATGTAGTTATAGAGGCATCTGTCTTGGATTGTTTTGCCCTGTTCATAAACCACAGGGTGTCTCTGTTGATATTACCCCAAACAACCGCCCTGAGTACGTTCATGCTATCCGACCATTCGTTTCCGCACTACGTACAACCACCCACAACCCGGGAGCCAAACAATACTAACGATAAATTCAAATCCGAATTACCAAATTTTCTATATCTCATAATTTTCCCGTTCAAATAAAATATAGACCTTTGTAATATTTGACAATCTTTCAATAAAATTGTTTGGAAAAGCAAAAATTAAGACCAAATCTTAAAAAATTATGCAAAACAGAGTAGACTGCTTTCTCCTGTGGAATAAAAACGCTGGTTTTCAACAATTAACAGATCACTTAAAGGCATCGTCAGTGGTTAACAGGGTTTTCGTTTTATCGCATAAAAATGATAAAACTGCCGATATTGAAAATTGGATTTTGGGATCTGTATTTTCATCGTCAACCATTCATAAAATTGCAAAAGAATGCAATGAAAGCTATGCGCTACTGGCATTAACAGACAACACTTTCGAGCCAGGCCAATTTGCTGTTGAACGCATGGTACAGGTGGCTGAACATACCGGTGCAACCCTGGTTTATGCCGATTATCATGAAATTAAAAACGGGCATCCAACAGCTCATCCGGTAATCGATTATCAGCAAGGTAGTTTGCGCGACGACTTTAATTTTGGTCCTGTAATATTATTACGCACCGATGTTTTAAAAACTTATGCTGAAGAAGGTTTATGCTTTGCCGGCATTTATGCTTTGCGGTTACAAGCTTCACGAATGGGTGAGTTGGTGAGAATTCCTGAGTTTTTATTCACGATGAACGAAACTGACACACGCAAATCGGGCGAAAAGCAATTCGATTATGTAAGTAGCAGCACCCGCGATAAACAAGTCGAAATGGAAAAAGTATGTACTGCCCATCTGAAAAAAATTGACGCTTTGTTACAACTGCCTTTCAAAGAAGTTGATTTTTCCGACTATAATTTTCCGGTAGAAGCATCGGTAATTATTCCTGTACGCAACCGCATTAAAACCATAGCCGATGCCGTGGAGTCCGTATTAACCCAGAAAACCAACTTTCAATTTAACCTTATTGTAGTTGACAACCACTCTACCGACGGAACTACGGAAAAACTGACAGAATTTACCCAAAAAGGCCAATTGATTCATATCATTCCTGAAAGGCGAGATCTGGGCATTGGTGGTTGCTGGAATGAAGCTGTTTTCAGCCGTCATTGTGGAAAGTTTGCTGTTCAACTTGACAGCGATGACCTCTATGCCTCGGAGAACACATTGCAAATGATAATCGACACGTTCTATAAAGAAAAGTGTGCAATGGTAATTGGCAGTTACCGGATGACCAATTTCGATTTACAGGAGATTCCACCGGGCATTATCGATCACAGCGAATGGACGCCCGAAAATGGCTCGAACAACGCAATGCGTATCAACGGCTTAGGGGCACCACGTGCTTTCTTTACACCTGTTTTGCGCAAAATAAAAGTGCCCAACGTTAGCTACGGAGAAGATTACGCTGTTGGGCTGGCCCTTTCGCGCGAATATAAAATTGGCCGTATCTACGAACCGCTTTATTTATGCCGCAGGTGGGAAGACAATACCGATGCCTCGTTAGACATAAAAAAATTGAACGAACATAACCTTTATAAAGACCGCATTCGTACTATTGAACTGAAAGCAAGGCAAAAGAAAGTTGAAAACAGCATCAGGAACAAAAAAATTTAATGGCAGTCAGGCTGAATAGAATGTTACAATATAAAATCATATCTCCCGGCGAATTAAAGTTTTTTGGCCCTGATGACACCCTGAATGAACAAGCACTTGCTTTACTTAATCAGCAAAAGGCAACCTGGCCATTGGCAGCAATAAATTTCGAGGCGCTGGATCGCATTCAAACCCGGGAATTCGACTTCGGACGATTCAAAATATTAGCCCAGTTTAATCCTGAGCGTATTCGTTCTTCGGCGGCAAAAACAGATGCGAAAACTATTGCTGGCCGCGCCTGCTTCTTATGTCCCGAAAATATGCCACCGGAACAAAAAGGCATCCTTTTTCAGGGTAAATACTTTCTTTTAGCCAATCCCTATCCCATTTTTCCGGCACATTTAACAATTCCGAGTCTTAGCCATACTCCCCAACGCATAAAAAACAGGCTTAATGATTTGCTGGAATTAACTCAGGACCTTCCCGGATTTTCGATATTCTACAATGGCCCTTCATGCGGTGCTTCTGCCCCGGATCATTTTCATTTTCAGGCTATTAATCGCAATATGTTACCTATTGAAACTGAACTTGAAAAAGGAGTTACTCTCTCTGAAAAGGATGGTTGTTTCACTATTTTTCAAAACAAAAACACAACAGTTTACACCATTGAAAATTATCTACGGCGGCTGATTTATACCCGTTCTTCATCAAAAACTGATTTGAATAACGTGTTTAAAAAAATATACAATTATCAGGGTAACGATAAAACAACAGCGGAACCAATGATGAACATGCTCTGCTGGTTCCACGAAAACCACTGGCATTTGGTTATCTTTCCACGAAAAAAACAGCGGCCATCCCATTTTTACAAGACCGGTGAATCACAGCTTATTGTGGGGCCGGCTGCAGTTGAAATGGCCGGAGTGTTAGTTTTGCCGCGCAAAGAAGATTTTGAAAAAATAACCAAAACTGAAATTACCGAAATCTATGATGAAGTTACCATCAATAAAGAAAAGTTTGAAAATCTTGTTGCTCAATTTAAGGAATCAAATACATTTACTTGATTCTTGAAAAATAATTTTAAGATGAAAAAACAACCAAAAATAAAAGTTGGGGTTTTGGCTGCCGATAAAATCCAATTTGAGCTTTCGGGTACATTTACATGCAACAGTGGGAAACAATATAGCGGAACATTTGGGGCAACGGCAAAAGATGGTGCTATAATCATCGAAAACGACACCGGAAAATCCATAAAATCAAGTTCTTTTTTATTGTCACCATTGGATAACGATTCGTTTTTTGAGCTCAAAAATGTCACCATTGGCATCAATTTCCATTGGGAACAGCAGGAAAACCAACGATTTAAAGGCGATTTAAAACTGATATCTGAAAATGATAACGTACGGGCAATAAATATTATCGGGTTAGAAGAATACCTGAAAAGTGTGATATCCTCAGAAATGAGCGCTAACTGCTCTATGGCTCTGCTGAAAGCCCATGCTGTTATTTCGCGCAGCTGGCTGTTGGCACAGATTGAGAAAACCAAATCGTTACGCACAGAAGGAGGATTATACCAAACTTCCTTTGAAACCGACAGCGAAATCATCCGTTGGTACGACCGCGAAGACCATCTCAACTTTGATGTTTGTGCCGACGACCATTGCCAACGCTACCAGGGCATCACAAAAATCCACTCCGAAAAAGCAAAACAGGCGGTAGAGGTAACTATAGGTGAAGTATTATCTTTAGAAGGAAAAATTTGCGATGCGCGGTTTTCAAAATGTTGTGGCGGATTGACAGAAAATTTCGAGAATGTATGGGAACCGATCAGGCACCGCTATCTGACCAAAATAGTTGATTCTGAATTTGGTGATACTACTTGCGTTGACCTACGCTGCGAGGACGAAGCCGAACTGTGGATAAAAAATCGCCCCCATGCTTTCTGTAACACCACCAACAAAGATGTGCTTTCGCAGGTTTTGCCCGATTTCGATCAAAAAACCATGGGTTTTTACCGTTGGAAAGTGGAATATACACAACAGGAATTATCAGCTTTAATAAAAAGAAAATCAGGAATAGACTTTGGCGAAATTATTGCATTAAAAGTCCTGAAACGCGGGCACTCTTCCCGCATTATCAAACTGGAAATCGAAGGAACACAAAAGAAGATAATAGTTGGAAAAGAGTTGGAAATCAGAAAGTGGCTATCACCATCACACCTTTATAGTTCTGCCTTTGTTGTTGAATATCCGGTTATTGACAACGGTATTCCACAAAAATTTGTACTCACTGGAGCAGGCTGGGGCCACGGGGTTGGATTGTGCCAGATTGGTGCCGCCGTTATGGGCGAAAAAGGCTATTCCTATTCCGATATTCTAACCCATTACTTCAAAAATGCAGAATTAAAAAAATATTACTAAAAATGCACAAACTGTTTTTTCGTGCAACTCAATAGTCCTTTGGATCATCAGAAAGCGCAGAAGTAACTAACACAAACTATATAAGCAAGTTACATCGCCAACACAATGCTGTAAAAGTTGTGATTTTCCTTTCTTCTGAAAAAAGTAGAAATACCAACAAAATCTTATCCGGTTTTACAGCGAGAGGTTACAACTTTTAAAAGAGCACAGGAGAGAAATGCCCCATCTTTATACAGGCTCTGTAGCGTTCTATATAACTTTATGGTTATAGCTAAAAGATTTTAACCCGGAGCAAAAAAATGAAATGGAGCGAGGTTACGCAAAATTGAGAAAATTACGACAACAGCAAGTATGATCCAGGGTGTTTGCCGGAAATAAAAAATATTGGGTAATTTCCAATGAAAGAAATTATTGAGCAATGGCCGCGTGTAATGGTAAATAATTATTAGCAGTGCAGGTATAAATAAAAAATTATAGTGGGTCACACCTGCAATATCAAGATGAAGAAGGCTGTGCAACGCCCTTTGTGAACCACACCCGGGACAATAATACCCGGTTAAGGAATGAAAAGTACACTTTGGAAATAAGGCGTTTTTAGTTGGGTCGAGAATAAAAAAAAGGATAGCCAGCCCAATAATGCCAAATAACAATACAAGGTTAATCGTTCTTCTCATTTAACGTTACAAAGCATCTATTCCCAAACCAAACAGAACTACTCCAAAAATAGAAAGAAGAACGAAACCTAATAGCACGAATCCTATACCAAAAGAGATCCATGCCCATGTTTTAGCATTTCTGCTCGATTCCCAGGCACCATTGTAGTCGCCGGCATTCCACTTTGAGTTAACTTGTGCCGCATAAACAATAGACACTATGCCTAAAACCTGACAACAAAAAATAGTAGTCAGAATAGCAAAAACTAAATAGTTAGGCGGTGGTGTCTGCTGCGGACGGTGAGTTTCTTGTACAGATTCGGGTTGATGTTGCTCTTCATTCATAACTAATAATAAATATTTTGCTCTATAGGTAAAGCAATTAAAATTAATGTTACAAAAATACTTTAATGTTTCTTGATAGGCAATTCGCTGGTGTCAATTTTGTTTGTTATTCTAAACACAGAAAAATATTTATTGATAAAAAGTATAAACAGACTATCCTTTAAATCGATTTTCCTGCCCTGTGTTTGTACGTCTGTTCTTTCGTTGTAACCTTTTCCGGCAGTATATCATCTTCATAAGCCTGGTTGCGGTAGCGGGGCAAAAAGCCGGCATCCCTTATGGCCTGCTGGATACCTGTTGCATTTAAGGTATAGTTTGCCCCTGCAGCAGAGACCACATTTTCTTCCATCATAATCGAGCCAAAATCGTTGGCACCTGCATAAAGGCAAAGCTGGCCGGTTGCTGCACCCACCGTTAGCCACGATGCCTGAAGATTTTTTACATTGTTGAGCATAATGCGACTGATGGCGACAAGCCTTATATAGTCTCCGGCAGTAGTCGTATTGCGCGTCCCCTCCTGCCGTAGTACGGTGTATTCATCCATAAACGGCCAAGGCACAAAAGTAACGAAACCATGTGCTCCCTGTGGCTTTTCCGCTTGCACTTCGCGCAACCTGATTAGGTGTTGCAACCGCTCTTCCTTGCTTTCAATATGGCCAAACATCATGGTTGCCGACGTTACCAGATTCATTTTATGGGCTTCACGCATAACATCAAGCCACTCCCCGGTGCTGCATTTGCCAGGCGATATTGCTTTTCTCACCCTGTCGGATAGAATTTCGGCACCCGCACCAGGCAAACTGTCCATGCCGGCCTCCACCAGTTTTTCCAACACCTCACGATAACTCAGCCGTCCTTTTCGGGCTAAAAAAGCAACTTCCGGTGGCCCCAATGCGTGCAGTTTTACATTTGGAAACCGGCTTTTCAAATCTGAAAAAAGCCTCACATAAAAATCGACACCCAGCTTAGGGTGCATGCCTCCCTGCAACAAAACCTGCTTCCCGCCAACAGCAATAAGCCCGTCAATTTTCTTTTCATACTCATCCATAGTTGTTATGTACTGCCTGTCTTCACTAATTTTACAATGAAAATTACAGAACTTGCAGCCCGAAATACACACATTGGTAATGTTAATATTCCTGTCGATAATCCAACCTACTTCACGTCCCGGCACATGCTTCTCGCGGCACTCACCGGCAATAAGCATAAGTTCATTTAACGGCAGCCTTTCGTAAAGCACCATTCCTTCTTCAAGCGAAAGTGGCGCCAGCTCCAACGCCTTTTTTATGATGGTTTCCGTATTCATTTAACACATTCTCTCTAACTGGTTTATGATTTCAACTGTTTTCTGAAACCATTTATATATTATTTTAGCCGAAAAATTTCATTATGTTTCCAAAATTTTCAAAAATAACAGAATTAAAAGAAAATCATTCCACTGTGTTCATTTTTGAACAAGCCGAACAATTGCAACAACCATTTTTAAAAACATCGGAGTGGAAATATGTTACAAAAAAACTTAACGAAGACAGTAAAGCTACGGTGTATAAACATCCGGGACTATTGTTTTTTTGCAAAGTCGAAACCGGCATCGAAAGGCATTATCAGAATGAAAAATTGCGAAAAGCAGGTGCAAAGCTGGCAGAAATGGTAATGGCAGAAAAAATTAAGGTAATTCAGGTAAAAAGTTATATCGAATCAGATTTTATTTATCCACTCATTGAAGGAATTATATTGGGAGCCTACAGTTTCCCAAAATATAAAAAAGAAAAAAAAGAATTATTTCCTGATGAAATACAGATTGTTGACAACACTATTACGGCAAACAGCCTCACTGTTACAGAAAACCTTTTAAAAGCGGTTTACTTTGCACGCGATTTGGTAAATGAACCCCTTTCTTACCTGACAGCAACACGTTTCTCATCAGAAATGAAAAAAATAGGCGCTGAATCAGGCCTCTCGGTAGAAGTGTTTGAAAAGAAAAAAATAGAAGCCCTTAAAATGGGCGGACTACTTGCCGTTAACAAAGGCAGTATCGACCCGCCAACATTCACCATTTTGGAGTGGAGCCCGCCGAATGCAGTAAACAAAAAGCCATTTGTACTTGTGGGGAAAGGAGTAGTTTACGATACCGGTGGCCTTAGCCTAAAACCAACGCCAAAATCGATGGACTATATGAAATGTGACATGGCCGGTGGTGCAGTTGTAGCCGGCACACTTTTCGCCCTGGCAAGCAACAAAATACCACTACATGTAGTCGGGCTGGTACCAGCCACCGACAATCGTCCTGATGGCAATGCCTATGTCCCCGGTGATATTATTACTATGTTCGATGGTACAACGGTAGAGGTAAAAAATACCGATGCCGAAGGTCGCCTCTTGCTTGCCGATGCCCTTAGCTACGCTAAAAAGTTTCACCCCGAACTGGTTATAGATATCGCAACACTTACCGGAGGAGCAACAATTGTTGCCGGAAACCACGCTATTGTAGGCATGGGAAATACACCCGATTATATGAACCATTTAAAACAAGCCGGTAACAATAGCTATGAAAGAATCATAGAAGTTCCGCTGTGGGAAGAATATGCAAAACCACTGAAATCGGAAATAGCAGATTTAAATAATCTGGGTGCAAGAGAAGGGCAGTCTACCATTGCAGGGAAATTTTTAGAACACTTTACTGCATACAATTGGATACATCTTGATGTGGCTGCTGTTTCATTTCGATTCGAAAAAGAAGGCTACCTGCCGGCAGGAGGAACCGGTTTTGGTATAAGGCTACTCTACAAATTTTTAACCGAAATAGCCAATAATTCAGACCCAAAGGCATAATTCCCGAAAGAAACAGAGGTTATTTGTAAACCTATCGTGTTCGGATAAATAAACATTTTTAAACGAATGAAAAAAACGTAACTTTGCCCCCGGAAAAACGGGGATTTAATCAATCTGAATCAGGAAAAATGACACAACAGGGAAATATAAAAGTGGGCATCACCCATGGAGATATCAACGGAATAGGCTACGAAGTTATATTGAAAACCTTACTGGATCCACGCATTCTTGAAATGTGCACCCCGGTAATTTACGGATCGCCAAAAATAGCCGCATATTACCGGAAAGTTCTCAATATAAACAACATGAGCTTCAACCATGTACGGTCGGCATCAGAAAGTCAGGGAAAAAGAATCAACGTAGTAAACTGTATTGACGATAATACACGGGTTGAATTAGGGAAATCAACGAAAGAAGCAGGCGAATCAGCTTTCAACGCACTCGACATTGCCTGCAATGAGTTGCAAGACGGGATGATAGATGTTCTGGTTACCGCACCTATCAACAAAGATAATATCCAGAGCGGGCATTTCTCCTTTCCCGGTCATACCGAATACCTGGCAGAGCGCTTTCAGGCTCGCGACCATTTGATGCTAATGCTCAGCGAAACCATGAAAATGGGTGTCGCTACTACACATGTTCCGCTTTCTCAGGTGGCCTCGCATATTACCAAAGATACCATTGTCTCCAAATTACGGCTTATTAATTCATCGCTTTTAGAAGATTTTTCTATTAACAAACCACGTATCGCCGTTTTTGGACTCAACCCCCATGCCGGTGACAACGGGTTACTGGGCAGCGAAGAAAAAGAAATAATAATCCCGGCCATTGAACAAGCCAAAAACGAGGGGATCATAGCCTTAGGCCCTTATCCTGCCGATGGCTTTTTTGGTGGTGAAGACTATCGGAAATTTGATGCCATACTTGCAATGTACCACGACCAGGGGCTGGTTCCCTTTAAACTTGCATCTTTCGAAAGAGGAGTCAATTACACTGCCGGGCTACCTGTTATTCGAACATCGCCTGCGCATGGAACTGCCTATAGCATAGCCGGTGAAGACAAAGCAAGCCCCGAATCGTTCCGCCAGGCATTGTATACGGCCATAGACATATATAAAAATCGCATGATTCACAAGGAGATAAGCAAGAACCCATTGAAAAAATACCATATCAACCCGAATCAGGCTGACGAAAGCATAGACATAGAAGCCGATGACGAACAAGAAAATTTAAACTAATAGCGATGTACGAATTTATTCGTGGAAAAATAGTCCAACGCAATCCGGCAAGTGTAGTTGTTGAAGCCGGAGGAATAGGTTACTGGATCAACATATCACTCAATACTTACAGTAAGCTGGGTGCTGAAAAGGAAAATACTATTTTCCTCCACCAAGTGGTACGTGAAGATTCCCTGACTTTTTTTGGCTTCGCCGATAAAGAAGAAAGATCGCTATTCAGAAACCTTATAGCTGTAAATGGCGTTGGCGCTACCACAGCAATAATGATGCTCTCATCGCTGAACCCCGACGAACTGGTTGCAGCAATATCTAACGAAAACGTGGCGGCATTAAAAAGTGTAAAAGGTATTGGTGCAAAAACCGCACAACGTATTATAATCGACCTGAAAGATAAAGTGGGAAAATTGAGCGATACAGGTCAAAATTTACTTTTGCCAGACAATACTACAAGAAATGAAGCGTTATCAGCATTAGTTATGCTTGGTTTTGTGAAACGCGATGCTGAAAAAATGGTGTCAACAATCTTGAAAGAACAACCTGGCATAACCGTGGAACATGTAATCAAACTTGCGTTAAAAAGGTTATAAAAATAATTAATTTGGGTCATAATCGATATTATATATACCTTGTTTCAACACTTCTAATTTTTCTGCACCTAACCCGACCGGGCTATGCAGAAAGTAGTGTTCGATTTTCTGGTTATTTCCATTACCAGGTACCAGATACCACTGTTACCGATACCACAGGGAAATTACCTTTTCCGTTTAGAGACCAACCTGCTTTTGGTGAGCCTGCACCCGACTCATCTAAAATTTACCTTAATAAACCCGATAACATTAAGTACGAAATAGTTTACGACCCCATTACCGGACAATATGTTTTTTACGAGAAAGTGGGAAAACTAAACTATCGATTACCTCAAAGCATGTCCATTGACGACTATATCGACTACGATTTCAACAGGTCGATACAGGATTACTGGAGACAACGCTCACATATTCACGACCTGGACAGGCAACGCTCGCTGATTCCGCAATTAACCGTTGGAGGAGAAGCATTCAACCGCATTTTTGGTGGAAATACCATTAACATTCAACCCCAGGGGTATGTTGAGGTGAGTTTCGGATACCAGATGAACACCACCGACAACAAGGCCATTCCCGAACGATTAAGAAAGGTGCCAACATTCGATTTTGACGAAAAAATCCAAATGAATGTCAACGGGCAAATCGGGACGAAAATGAACATGCGGGTAAACTATAATACAGAAGCCACGTTCGACTACGAAAATAAAATGAACCTGGAATATACAGGCGATGACGACGAAATACTTAAACGCATAGAAGCCGGAAACGTATCGCTCCCATTAAACGGTACGCTTATCACAGGAGCATCCAACCTTTTTGGGGTAAAAGCTGAAATGCAGTTCGGAAAGCTCTCGCTCACTACCATTTTTTCGCAACATAAAGGGGAGGCACAAACTGTTGAAACAGAAGGAGGTGCACAGATTACCAACTTTGAGATCTCAGCCGTTGACTACGATGCCAACCGCCACTTCTTTCTGGCACAGTATTTCCGGGATCACTACGATGAATGGCTCAAAAATACTGCCGTTCCACTCTCTCCTATCAACATTAACAAGGTGGAAGTTTGGGTCACCAATAAATCAGGACGTTTTGAAGAAGCACGCAATATCCTGGCATTTCAGGATCTGGGCGAACATAATCCAAATATATACAATGAAGTGCCCCAATTTCAGGAAACGCCGGCTTTACCGTATCCACAAAACGTATTTCCGATAAACGATGCCAACGGGTTATACTACGAAATGGTAAATACGTATAGCACCATTCGCGAAATACAAAATGTGACCAGTGTGATGTCCCAGTTTGGAAACGCATTTCAGGGAGGGCGCGATTTTGAAAAAATTGAACAGGCCCGTAAACTAGACCCTTCTGAATACACCATTAACGAACGACTTGGGTACATCTCCCTTAATTCATCGCTTAATACCGATGAAGTGCTGGCAGTAGCTTTCAATTATACCAGTAGCGGACAAACTTATCAGGTAGGTGAGTTTTCAACCGATGGAGTTAGCGCCCCCAACACCCTCATAGTAAAACTTTTAAAAGGAACAAATCTCACCCCTTCGCTACCTACATGGAAGCTGATGATGAAAAATATTTACAGCCTAAATACCTACCAGCTGAGCGGTGATGAATTTATAATGAATGTGGTTTACCAAAATGACTCCACAGGAACCTATGTAAATTATCTGCCTGCCGGGCGCATTAACGGCCATATACTTCTGGAGGTTATGAACCTCGACAAACTAAATAAACAGTTAGATCCGTATAAAGATGGCGTTTTTGACTATATTCCGGGTATTACCGTTCAGCCTTCAAACGGTAGGATTATCTTTCCGGTCGTTGAACCCTTTGGGCGACACCTTGCCGATTCGTTGCAAGATCCTGCCCTTATTCAGAAATACTCTTTTCAGTCACTGTACGATTCAACAAAAGTATTTGCCGAGCAAGATGCCGAACATAATAAGTTCAGATTGGTTGGTAGTTATAAAGGCAGTTCCAGTTCCGATATTCCGCTAAATAGCTTAAACCTGGCACAAGGATCGGTTAAAGTTACTGCCGGCGGGCGCGAATTAATTGAAAATGTGGACTATACTGTTGACTATACACTTGGTAGATTAAAAGTAATCAATCAGGCACTTTTAGAGGCGGGAACACCTATTCAGATTTCTACCGAAAGCCAGGATCTTTTAACCATGCAGCGCAAAACACTTATGGGTGCTTATGCCAATTATGCATTCTCCGATAATTTTAACCTTGGCGCTACCGCTTTGTATATGCACGAAAGGCCTTTAACCAAGAAAGTTGATTATGGCGAAGATCCTGTATCGAACCTTATTGTGGGCCTTGATACCCGCTACACTACCGAGAGTATGTTCCTTTCCAAAGTAATCGATGCGCTTCCGTTTTATTCAACCAAAGCACCATCTACCATCAACGTCGAAGCTGAAATTGCCAAACTCATCCCCGGGCACTCACGCTCCATAGAGAAAAGCGGAAACGCTTATATCGACGATTTTGAAGGTACAAAAACCTCTATTTCGCTAAAAGCAAGGCAGGCATGGGTTTTGGCCAGCGTACCACAATACCAGGACATGTTTCCCGAAAGTAACTTTACCGGATCGCTCGATTATGGTAAAAACAGGGCTAAACTGGCATTTTACGTTATCAATCCCATGTTTTTACGCCCCAAAAACCAGTTAATGCCTGATCATATACGCAATGACCTTGATATGCTGTCAGATCACCTGGTGCGTGAAGTTTTTGAAAGAGAACTGTTCCCCGCAAAAGAGATTGTTCCAGGTAACCCCAGCAATATTCCGGTTTTCGACCTTGCATTTTATCCTTCTGAAAGAGGACCTTACAATTTCGATGCAACTCCCTCCAATATATCGGCTGGCGTTAATGCTGATGGAAGCCTGAAGGCACCAGAGACACGTTGGGGCGGTATTATGCGTAAAATTGAAACCAGTAATTTTGAATCTTCTAATATTGAATTCATTGAATTCTGGTTAATGGACCCCTTTGTTAATGATACCCTGGGACTCACCGGTGGTGGCGACCTCTATTTTAACCTGGGAGATATCTCGGAAGATGTGTTAAAAGATTCGCGAAAAGCATTTGAGAACGGGTTACCCACAGGACCGGAGGTTACCAATGTTGATACCACTGTCTGGGGAAGGGTTTCAACATTGCAGTCGCTGGTAAATGCCTTTGATAACGATGCTGCTTCCCGGAAAAAACAAGACATTGGTTTTGATGGCCTGAATGACGCCGACGAAAGAACTTTTTTCAGCGGCTTCCTCAACGAATTGCAACAACAGGTGAACCCTAATGCTTACCAACAAGCTCTTAACGACCCTGCTTCTGACGACTATCACTATTACCGGGGTTCCGACTACGACAGTCAAAAACGCAGCATACTGGGGCGTTATAAAAATATCAACGGGCCCGATGGCAACTCGGAAAATGAAGAAACAGATGGATACATACCTTCAGATACTTCATTGCCTGATATAGAAGATATTAACAACGACAATACTTTGAATGAATACGAACGCTACTATCAGTATCATGTCAGTATCAGAAAAGAAGACATGGTGCAGGGGCAAAACTATATTACTGCTGTTAAGAAAGGGGCACCAGTAAAACTGCCCAATGGAAAAGTAGAGGCTGTTACCTGGTATCAGTTTAAAATACCTGTTAAAGACCCCGACCAGACATTTGGAAGCATCTCTGATTTTAAATCCATACGGTTCCTGCGTATGTTCTTACGCGGATTTCGCGATTCAACTGTACTTCGTTTTGCCGAACTTGATCTGGTAAGGGCCGACTGGCGCCGCTACACCCGCCCATTGGGTGAAGACAATGCCACTTCGCCCAACGGACAACTTGACATATCGGCTGTTAGCATCGAAGAAAACGGATTGCAGGAACCCGTAAACTATGTATTACCTCCGGGTATCACACGCGTAATAGACCCGACTAACCCACAAATGCGCCACCTGAACGAGCAGGCAATGGAAATGAAAGTGACCAACCTGGAACAGGGCGATGCTATGGCTGCCTATAAAGCCATAAGCATGGATTTCAGAAGGTATAAAAAGCTGAAAATGGAAGTTCATGCCGAACAACTGAAAGAATATTCACTAAAAGACAATGAATTATACTTTTTTATCCGCATTGGCTCAGACTATAACTACAATTACTACGAATATGAAATACCGCTAAAACTTACCCCTCCCGGCTATTACAACAACGATATTGAACAGGACAGGTATATTGTATGGCCAGAAGAAAACAGATTGGATATACCACTCGACATATTTACTGGTTTGAAAATGGAGCGAAACGATGCCATGCGCCCCGCCGGCTCCGAAGTTGGGATTCAGGATGTTTACGAAGTTGTTCACGAAGGCTGGAATAAAAACCAGAACCGTGTTAAAATAAAGGGAAGTCCCAATCTTGGTAATGTGCAGGTGATGATGGTAGGTATACGTAACCGCAGAGGACAGCTTAATACAGGGCCTAAATCAGTGGATGTTTGGGTAAATGAACTTCGCCTTTCTGAGTTTGACGAAGGTGGTGGCTGGGCAGCCAATGCGCGGGTTTCTACACGACTTGCCGACCTGGGTAGTGTTACCGTGGCCGGCCGTACACGCTCGGCAGGCTATGGCAACCTCAACGAAAACATCAACAACCGTCAACTCGACGATATTCACGAATTAGATGTAGCAGCATCTCTCGACTTAGGGCGCTTTTTCCCGGAAAGTATGGGTATGCGCCTGCCCATGTATTACGGTTATTCTCAAAGCATCCGCAACCCCAAATATAATCCCCTTGAACCCGACATAGAACTTAAAAGATCTTTAAGTCATGCGGACACACGAAAAGAACGTGATTCAATAAAATATATGTCACAAGACATTATTACAAGAAAAAGCATCAACTTTACCAATGTAAAAATTGAACCACAACGGCAAAAGGAAAAAACACATGTTTGGGATCCGGAAAATATTGCCCTTACCTATTCTTATAACGAGATTTCAAAACGAAATATTAACACGGAATTTAATAACGACCGAACACACCGTGTTATGCTATCCTACAATTACAGCAATCGTTCGAAGCTTATTCAGCCGTTCCAAAAGGTAAAGTTTCTGCAAAAAGGACCTTTAAAACTTATCGGCAACTTCGGCTTTTATCCGTTACCTACTCAAATCTCTTTCCGTACCGACTTTTACCGCAGGTATCACGAAATACAAACACGAAACATAACCAACCCCAATTTTATTATTCCTGCCACCTACGAAAAAGATTTTCTATGGAACCGGTATTTCGATATAAGGTACGATGTTACACGGGTGCTGAAAGTTGATTTTTCGTCACGTGGAACCTCACGCATCGATGAGCCACAGGGTAGAATCAACCGCAGAGATGACGACTACCAATGGAAAAAAGATTCAATTTTGAACAACCTGTGGGAGCTTGGCAGACCAACGCTTTATAACCATAATATTAACATAAGGTACTCACTGCCGTTAAATCAGATTAAATTGCTGAGTTTCTTGTCATCCTCGGTAACTTATCGTGGCACTTACGACTGGTTAGCCGGCCCCATAACTGCTGATACCATCCGTTTGGGTAACCGTGTTCAAAATTCTAACAATATTCAGTTTACAGGCAATATGAACATGGCTACCCTTTACAACAAAGTACCCTATTTCCGCGAGATAAACCGGAAATTCAGGCGAACAGGAAGGGCAATGGGCAGCCTGGCACGGCGTTCATCAGGCAGCCGGAGCAATGTGCGTGATCCATTGCCTCAAAAGGCGAAAGAACAAACGTTTACCAACAATGTTAAACTCGAAAAAGACAAGCCACAGTCGGTATTGCATAAACTAAACACAAAAAAAGTAAAAGTGGTGGTTACAAGTACCGATGGAAATATTTTGCCGGTAAGGGTAAATATAGTTGACAAAAATACGCTGGAGATTGTTCCGACAACAGATGCTGCACAAGCCATGGTTACAGTTTCCGGGAAACCAGGAGACCAGAGCCTCTTGAAAGATATTCTCGATGTTACTACGCGTGTACTAATCGGGGTACAAACAATTTCAGGAACTTACTCACTTACAGGAGGAACGGTATTGCCGGGCTATTTACCGGAGCCGGTTATTTTTGGTGCCGGGAAATACACTCCCGATCCAATTTTTGCCTATGGTTCGGGAACCACATTTGCACCAGGCCTTGACTTTCTTATGGGTTGGCAAAACTATGATTTTGCACGCAAAGCAGCTCGCAACGGATGGATAACCAACGACACCACATTGAACATGCCCTATTTGTTTACCAAATCGGAAAGAATCAACCTTCGTGCAACTATTGAGCCGTTGCCTGATTTACGCATTGATATTACTGCCAACCGGTTGTTCTCAAAAAATATTTCAGAATTTTATAATTACGACTACGACAATGACAGGTTCAATGCAAACAGCATGTCAGAATCGGGTAACTTCAGTATGTCAACGTTTACGTGGGGAACAGCTTTTTTTGCCATCGGTAAAAAGAAAGTGCAACAATCGCAGGCTTTTGACAACCTGAAAGAATATCGCCTTATTATTGCACGCCGACTGGCTGCAAAGCGAAATCCCAACAATGGATTTGGTTACGATCCCACAGCCGAAAATCCTAATTTTCCGGGTTACCCGAACGGATATGGACCTAACTCTGTGGAAGTTTTAGTACCTGCATTTTTAGCTGCCTACCAGAACAGGGATCCTAATAAGGTTTCACTCTCCATGTTCCCTTCAATTAAGTTTATACGCCCCAACTGGAGAATACGCTACGAAGGGATGGTATCAAAAATTCCAGGATTAAACCAGATTATGCGTTCTTTGAATTTTAGCCATTCTTACAATTCAACCTATAATATTGGTAGTTATATCACTAACCTGAATTATTTTGAGGAGGCTGATGGCTTCAGTTACCAAACCGATATTGCGGGTAACTTTGTACCGGCCTACAACTTTAACTCGGTGAGCATAACGGAAACATTCAACCCGCTTATCAATATTGATGTAATGTGGAAAGGCGACCTCACCACACGTGCCGAAACAAATCGCTCGCGTAACCTTATGTTGTCGTTTGCCAATAACCAGATTACAGAAACCGTTAGTACAGAATATACTGTTGGTGTAGGTTACCGGTTTACACAAATGGATCTGATTATTAAAACGAAAAAATCGCAAAAAGCCTATTCTAACGACTTAAACCTGCGTGCCGATTTGAGCTACCGTAAAAACAAAACAACTTTGCGCAAACTGGATACCGACCAGGACCAGCTAACGGCAGGGCAGAGTTCATTTTCTATAAAAACCTATGCCGAATATATGCTGAGCGACCGATTTCAGATGCGCGTGTTTTTTGATAAGATACTGAATAACCCCTATGTTAACAACACCTTTAAAACATCGAATACCAATATTGGCGTAAGCTTCCGCTTTACACTAACTCAATAAGAAATTTATTGGGGAAACACCCTGCTTAGCCACAAAATGCAAAAAGTTTATGTGGATGAAAGAATTTTTCATTTTTTTGGAGATTGGCAATTAAGGTGCTATATTTGCACCCCATTACAAGGAAATTTCATTTGAAATAAAGATACATTGCGGGGTGGAGCAGTTGGCAGCTCGTTGGGCTCATAACCCAAAGGTCGTAGGTTCAAGTCCTGCCCCCGCTACTTCAAAAAAGGAGGGCTAAAAATAACCCTCCTTTTTTATACATATGCCATGTGTCGGAGTAATACCATATTATATGCTAAATGTCCCAATAAAAATGCACCTTTTTACCTTCTACTTCAACTAAAAAGGTAATTTTTTCAGGTCGAGGTTACCGCCAGAAAGAATGATACCTGTTTTTTTACCCCGAACATTAACTTTCCCTTCCAGAATAGCAGCAAGCGGCACTGCTGATGAGGGTTCTACAATAATTTTCATCCGCTCCCAGATCATGCGCATGGCCTTAACAATTTTCTCTTCGGAAACGGTTACAATGTCGTCCACTTTCTCCAAAATAATAGCAAAATTCCGTTCACCAAGGGAAGTAAGCAGGCCATCGGCAATGGTTTGGGGATTTACTGAAGGTACTATTCGTTTTTCTGTGAAAGAGCGCGCAGCATCGTCGGCACCAAGAGGTTCGGCAGCAATAACCTTACAAGCAGGAAGCAGATGCTTTACCGACAGTGCGGTACCACTTAGCAAACCACCTCCTCCCACCGGAACAATAATAATGTCAAAACCTGTAAAATCTTCTATAAGTTCTTTGACTGCTGTCCCCTGGCCCGCAATAACATGAAAATTGTTGTAAGGATGAATTTCGGCAGCCCCGGTTTTTTCAACTACAGTTGCCAGTGTTGACTCCCGCGCTGCCAGTGTAGGTTCGCAAAAAGTAATAGAGGCTCCATAGCCGGCTACAGCTTTCTTTTTAATCGCCGGCGAATTGGCAGGCATAACAATGTGTGCTGCAATACCCCTCATTTTTGCTGCCAGAGCAAGTGCTGCAGCATGATTCCCCGATGAATGTGTGGCTACACCTCTTTTAGCCTGATCGTCAGATAATGAAAAAACAGCATTGCAGGCTCCGCGAAACTTAAATGCTCCTGCTTTTTGAAAGTTTTCACACTTAAAAAACAGCAACCCATCAACAATTTTATTAATGCTTTGCGAAGTAAACACCGGGGTATGATGAATATAAGGGCGAATAAATTTGTGGGCTACCTCCACATCGGCATATACCGGAATATCCATTCTATACAGGTTTTGAAAACTTTTCGTTTAAAAGATCAAAATCAGAATTGTAAATCGACTGGCTGGAAAGGGATTTCATTTTTTTCAGCCCCCAAACGTATAAAAACACCAGAAAACCGATAAAAATAATGATTATCCATTCGTAACCTGTAAAGAGGATAAAATCATAGATACCATGAAGAATTATCGGGTAAATCAATGCTTTCATTTTCAGACTACTACGTTCGCTTTCATAAAATTTTGCCATTCCGAAATAGAAACCCATTGTAATACCAAAAATGGCGTGTGCCGGAACTGCAGTAAGGGCGCGTACCACTCCCGTGTTTAACCCGCTACCGGTTACATATAATATATTTTCCACAGCAGCAAATCCCAATGAAATGTAAACGGCATATACAATTCCATCAAACTTCTCATTGAATTCTCTCCGATTCCATATCAACAGGTAAAGCGCAGCATACTTCATCAGTTCTTCAGAGAAAGCAGCCACTACAAAAGCATTCCAGGCTGCAACAGCCAAACCTTTAAACAATGTAGCAAAATTGCTTAAGAATGATTCGATAACCAATACCGGAATAACAATTACAGCTCCTGCAAGTAATGCCAACGCCAACAAACGCAGGGGCTCCTTGTCGTATTTATCGCGTAAATAGATATAAACAGATATTATAAAAACCGGTGCCAGTGAAAGAATGAGCAAATCCATATCAGGTTATTTACAAAACATATAAACTGGTTAGTTTTGGGGGCGAAAATAGAAAGCTTTTACTCCTTTGACACCCGGTGAAATTTTAAACACGCTTCCGGCATCAGGGTATTTTTGCAGTTCTTCATCACTGGTTCCTGTGCGGGCGGTGGTAATGTACAATGTACGTAAATCGTGACCACCAAAGGCACATGACGTTACATTTTTTGCAGGCACCTCAACCTTACGCAGCAACTCTCCGGTTGAAGGGTTCCAGCAGCCTACGGCAGCACCACCCCATAGGGCTATCCACAAGTTTCCGTCTTCATCGATAGTCATACCATCAGGGGAACCCAGCTCTGATGGCACTTCGATTATTGTAGAAGGATTGGCTATATCACCGGTAGCATTGTTAAAATCATACTGCACAACACAATGGGTAGGTGTATCCACATAATACATTTTTTGGGCATCATTGCTCCAGGCAATACCATTGGAAATGCTCACACCTGACACCATTTTATGAATCGAACTGTCGGCATCAAAACGGTATAATGCACCAGCTTCTTTTTTATCGGCAATACTCATTGTACCCACCCAGAATCTTCCAGCCGGGTCACATTTACCATCGTTAAAGCGATTATCCGGCAAATCTTTTTCCGGATCAACAATCAGTTTTTTTGAGCCTGTGGCCGGATCGAAACCATAAATTCCGTTTTGCAACGCCACCAGCACTTGGCCATTGTCTGCCGGAACAACAGTACCAATCATTTGTCCGGTAAACATGGGTTTGTTTATGCCTGTTTTCGGGTTGTAAAAGTTAAGTATCTCACCTGTTATGTCTATCCAAAGTAATTCACCTGTTTTATAATTCCAAAGTGCTCCTTCGCCGAGGTCAGAATTGGATTTAACAGCTATTTCCACTTTTGAAGAAGGCTGTTGGTTACACCCGATGACAATCAACAACAGGGTTATTATTTTTACAAGGTTTCTCATCTTCCTTATCATAAACTTTCAATTAGCTTCTTCATGATCTGTGTCATTTTTGGTTCGGCTTTCATAGCTACTTCCTGAACCTCTTCGTGCGTTATTTCCACTATTTGTCCCGGCACACCACTATCGGTAACAATGGAAATACCAAATACGTTCATTCCCATGTGGCGGGCAACTATAACTTCCGGCACTGTTGACATTCCCACAATATCGGCTCCCAGCAAGCGGAACATTTTATATTCTGCAGGAGTTTCGAAGGTAGGCCCTGATACACCAACATAAACGCCTTCTTTTATCTCATAACCCAAGTCTGCGGCTATTCCTTTTGCCTTGTTTCTCAATTTCAAGCTGTAGCACTGGCTCATGTCGGGAAAACGAGGGCCAAGTTCTTCAAAGTTTTTCCCCCGCAACGGATGTTCAGGGAAAAAATTAATATGGTCGGTAATGATTACAATTTCACCTACTTTATAAGATGGGTTGAGGCCGCCACTGGCATTGGAAACAAAGAGGTGATTCACTCCGGCTTTTTTGAGTACACGCACGGGAAATGTAACCTCTTTCATGCTGTAGCCTTCATAAAAATGGAAACGCCCCTGTAGAGCCACTATCTCTTTACTGCCCAGCTTACCGTAAATAAGCCTGCCCGCATGCCCTTTCACCGTGGATATCGGAAAATCTGGAATCTCTTCATAGGGGATAACTTCAACTATTTCAATCTCATTAACCAGGCCACCAAGGCCTGTGCCCAGTATTACGCCAATTTCAGGAGTTGCTTTTATTCTTCCGTTGATGTAACTCGCGGTTGCTCTTATTTTCTCCAACATATTTTAATATTTTTTCACTAAATACTTTTTCCTCATTTTCCAGAAATTTTACTTTCACTGGCAGATAAAAAAGGGCAGCTTTAAAAGAGGCGGGCAAATCGTCTCTATCGCGCATACGAACAGCATCCTTTTCAGTAGTAATAATTACCTTGCGCTCTGCGTTAAGGTGTTCAAATTTCTGCATTATTTGCTCAATATCGTTTTCCGAAAAATAGTGATGGTCAGGAAAAACGAGCATTTCTGTTTGCTTTGTAAAAGTACTAATATGCTCTTTCACGGGTGAGGGGTTCGCAATTCCCGTAACCACAACAGCGGAATATACTTTATCTGTATAAAACAATTTTTTATTCAGACGTCCTTTAAAAACAGGCACCAGCTTATCATATTCCAGCGCAGAAAAGAAAAGACTTTGATAAGGCAATAAATGCACATCTTTTTGCAAAATTCTACGCATAATGGGCGTTACTTCGTTGGGCGGGCATTTGGTAAAAATAATGACATTGGCTCTTCGTATTTGCGAAGGACTTTCCCGTAACCTACCCAAAGGAAGCAGGTGGTCATCTTTTATCTGCCTATTATAGTCGATAAGTACAATATTGATTCCCGGCGTTATCCTGCGATGCTGAAAAGCATCATCGAGGATCACCACGTCAGGCGCTTTGTCGGGATTAGCGTTCAGCAACTTTTTAACCCCTTCCACCCTGTTTTCGCAAACGGCAACAGACTGATTCGGGAATTTTTGCTTTATCTGAACCGGTTCATCACCAACCTCGTTTACCGAAGAAGTTGTTTCAACAGCAATAAAACCTGTTGTTTTTCGCTTGTAACCTCTGCTGAGTGTAGCTACGTTAAATTGCTTCCTTAACAATTGAACCAGGTATTCCACATGTGGCGTTTTGCCGGTGCCTCCAACTGTGATATTCCCAACGGATATAACCGGAACTTCAAATTCCCTTGATTTAAAGAGATTTAGGCTGTATGCACGATTGCGGAGTGCCACACCAAACCCGTAAATCCATGACAAGGGATAAAAAATGAAATTCTTCATCAATACCGTTTTTTTTCAGATTGACGACTAAGATAAGAATTTGTGGTAGAACAAAAGGAAATAATTTTAAAAAGAGCGCAATGTCAATAGCCGATAAATGTTATTAAGAATACGCTATCGCATGCTAATAAAAATTATCTCCAGATAATATTACCAGAGAAATAAAACCGTCTCTTTTTACCAATTAAATACCACGTCATGCTTTAACGGATCTATATTCCATTTTTCCAACAAGCCACGGGCAGCACGCAGATCATAATGATTACGGTTCATATCTGGTAACCGTTTTATCATTTCAATGGTACCTTCCACTATTTCGCTGCTATTGTCTCCTGTGCCATCAATAGCATTGAGGGCATGGCACCGCACAAACTCATTGGGATGGTTCAGCACTTTTAACAGTGCTGTTTTTGCCGGCTCGGTATGTCCCAGTTTATAAAGTGTTTCTGCCGCCACCACCACTACATTGGGAGAGGTATCGTTTAAAACTGCTTCGAGTTTATCTTTTGCACCGGCTGCCTTGTCGCCCAAAATAAGTAACCCGGTTGCACCCCAGTAGCGAACAGCACTTTCATCACTTAAAAGATAATCGGTAAGTTTTTCTATATTATCCTCATTTCCTGATGTTGCAATTTCTGCCGCTTCAATTATCTGCGGAAGATCAACTTTCCCCAATCGCATATAATCGTACATGGGTATTTCACCGCTACGCAATATTTGATCAGCTTCGGGAATAAAACCAGTGTCATAAATTCGCAAAACCCAATCGTTATTGGCTGAACGCATCCTTTCCAGAACTGTTGTATAGTCAGGGTTACCAGCAAGATTGTTTATTTCCCATGGATCGTTTTCAGTATCATAAAGTTCCTCCACTGCCTTGGGCTCCCAAAAAACACTTTGAATTTTATTGCATTCCCCGTTTCGGTATGCCTCTTCCCAGGAGCGAATGGAAGGTGCCCGCCAAAGGTAATCGAGATGTTGCCCATAAATTCGGTAGGGCATATAATTTTTTATGTACCTGTATTTTTTATCACGCACAGCCCTGCTCATATCGTACTTTTCGTCCATACGGCCACGGAACATAAAAGCATAATCCGGGTCATCTGTTTTCTGTCTGCCAAGGAAAGCATTACCCTGTAAATAATCAGGAATAGGTAGCTGGGCTATGCTCAATAGTGTTGGTACCAGGTCTACAAAGCTGATAAGGCGGTCAACTTTATCGCCAGGTTGTTTTGCCGGAAAGAGGTATTTATATTTTTCGGGAATCCTAACAATGAATGGCACCCGTGTACCTGTTTCGTAGAGGTAGCGTTTGCTTCGGGCCAAAACACCGCCATGGTCGCCATAATAAAATACAATAGTATTGTCTGCCAGCCCTGCTTCGTCCAGCTCTTTCAGCCATCTTCCGATTTGTGCGTCCATGTCTTCCACCTTATCGTAATATTGTGCCCAATCATGCTTCATTTCGGGCGTTTTGGGGTGATATGGCGGAACAGGTACTTCCTCTGGCCTATGCCTCAATTCTTCATTTGGTATCCATTTATGAATAGAACTTTCATGTGAAATCAGAGTATTAAAAACAGCAAAAAAAGGTTTTCCTTCAGGACGGTTTTTATAGTGTGCTTTATTGCCACATTCGTCCCATATGCTTTTATTGTCGAAATCGCCGAGGTTATAGTCGGTTTTAATATTATTGGTACAGTAATAACCAGCTTCTCGCAAATATTCAGGGTAAGTTTTAATAACCTCCGATTTTGGGTAGTAGCTGCGCATATGCTGGTTTCCGCCAGAACAGGCATAAACACCTGTTAAAATAGTATTTCGGGTAGGCGCACACACAGGAGCATTAGCGTAGGCATGGGTGTACAAAAAGCCTTCTGATGCCAGTTTATCCAGATTGGGCGTTGTGGCAAAAGTATCGCCATAGCATCCTGCAAATGGGCTATTGTCTTCGCTTGTAAGCCAAAGTATATTGGGAAGCTCTTCAGGTATTTTTTCATTGCAACTTGAAAAGAACAGTATAAAAACTGCACTAAACAGCATAAAAACCGGGTTGGTACTTGTTTTTGAGTTCATATTTAGAATTGAATAAAAAGTTGATTATCAATGTAAAAATAAAAAAGAAATACAATATATTGGTTCTGTAAGCACTCAATTTTAATATTGAGTACAATTTTAAAGGCTTCCCCCGATTGGGAGGATTAGATCAGGCACGGATTTTGACATCATAAAATCTTTTTTATTAGATTTGTGAGCATTTAATATTAAAATATTGGTTTGTTATTTCATTTGGAATAATAAATATGGAAAATAAAACTGAAAATTCAAGGCTAACCCTTCCCGCGCTTTTTGACCATTCGGTGCGCAACTTTGCAGCCAATACATCACTGGTTTTTGTGGGTGAAAAAAACTATACCTATGCTGAATTGGGCAACGATGTTAACCGTGTTGCTTCTATGCTATCGCTGCTAGGCATACAAAAGGGAGATAAGGTAGCCATACTGAGCCAGAATATGCCAAACTGGGGAGTTGCTTTCTTTGCAATTTCTATTCTTGGTGGAATAGTTGTCCCTATTTTACCCGATTTTCATGATAATGAAATAAGTACTATTCTGGAACATGCCGAGGTTAAAACACTCTTTGTTTCATCGGCATTAACCGGTAACGTAAGTTCCACAGCCAGGAAACTTCTAAATAACATAATCGTTATCGACCAGTTTGCTTTGTTGAATGAAAAAAAGGATCTTACAGAAGTAGAAAAACTAGCCACTTCGTTGCCTGAAAAGCCTGTTTCATTTCACCGGCCAAAGGTTGAGGAAGAAGACCTGGCATCAATCATTTATACTTCGGGAACAACCGGAAACTCAAAAGGCGTTATGCTTACCCATATGAATCTGGCCTGGACAACACAACAGTCCCGGTCTTTTTATAAGGTAAAATCTACCGACAGGTTTTTGTCTATTTTACCTTTATCGCACACCTTTGAGAATACAATAGGATTCCTGCTTCCCATTAAATATGGAGCCGCAATAAACTATTTGAAAAAACCTCCCGTGGCATCGGTATTACTACCTGCCTTTCAACTGGTTAAACCAACCATAATGTTGTCGGTACCTTTAATAATTGAAAAAGTATTCCGCGCAAAAATCTATCCTGAATTACATAAGAGCGCTGTAACCCGGGCACTTTATAATTTCCCGCTAACACGAAAAATACTGCATCGCGTGGCTGCAGCAAAACTCCATAAAACATTTGGAGGCAATATTGAATTCTTTGGGATAGGAGGAGCCAAACTCGATCCTACAGTTGAGCGTTTTCTCCATGAAGGAAAATTTCCGTATGCAATAGGATATGGACTAACAGAGACATCTCCACTATTGGCCGGCGCTGTGGTTGGAAAAACGAAGATTGGTTCTACCGGTATGGCAATGGAAGGCGTTCAACTGCGTATTGCCGATGCTGATGCTAATACAGGAGAAGGCGAAATCCAGGCAAAAGGGCTAAACGTTATGGCCGGATATTATAAAGCTCCCGAGCTAACAGCCGGGATCTTTACTTCCGACGGTTGGATAAAAACCGGCGACAGGGGATTTTTCGATAAAAGTAAACGCCTTTTCATAAAAGGCAGAATAAAAACCATGATTGTGGGTGCCAGTGGCGAAAATATTTATCCCGAAGAGATTGAATCGGTGATCAATAAAATGAAATACGTTTTAGAGTCGCTGGTAGTGGAAAAAAAGGGAAAGCTGGTAGCCATGATCCATCTTAACAAAGAGGAAATAGAGCAGAACTTTCAATACCTGAAAGAAGAAGCCCAGCAATTTATTCAGGGAAAGTCAGATGAAATACTAAAAGAGATACATAAAAAAGTTAACCAACAGGTGAATAAATTTTCGCGTATCCAACAAGTTATCCTGCAGCCCATTCCCTTTGAAAAAACTCCTACAAAAAAGATTAAACGGTTTCTTTACGCCTAAATTTCAGCACATAATATAGCTAAAAAGGAAGTTTAATCTATCGGGTTTCCCTTTTTCTATTTCAGGTTACCTGAAAATGTTAATTTTGTAGTTCTAAAACCGGAAAAATGGTAACGGAGTCGAGATATAACGCAAGGGGTGTTTCCGCCTCGAAAGAAGATGTACACGAGGCTATCAAGAATATTGACAAAGGATTATTTCCCAAGGCATTCTGTAAAATTATTCCCGACATTCTGGCTGGTGACCCAGAATGGTGCAACATCATGCACGCCGATGGTGCGGGAACAAAATCGGCGCTGGCCTACATGTACTGGCGCGAAACAGGCGACATATCGGTGTGGAAAGGTATCGCTCAGGATGCACTGGTAATGAACATTGATGATTTGCTTTGTGTTGGCGCTACAGACAATATTTTGGTTTCTTCAACCATCGGACGTAATAAAAATAAAATCCCTGGCGAAGTGATTGCCGCTATAATAAACGGCACCGAAGAATTGCTGGAAAATTTACGTCAACACGACATCGACATTTATTCTACAGGAGGCGAAACAGCAGATGTTGGCGACCTCGTGCGTACCATTATTGTTGATTCTACTGTTACCTGCCGGATGAAAAGAAATGACGTTATTTCTGCCGATAATATTTCTGCCGGCAACGTTATTGTCGGGTTGTCTTCGTTTGGCCAGGCAAGTTATGAGACTGAATACAACGGAGGCATGGGCAGCAACGGGCTTACCTCTGCCCGGCACGACGTTTTTGAAAAGATACTGGCCGAAAAATACCCTGAGAGTTACGACCACGATATGCCCCCGGAGCTTGTGTATTCCGGGAAGATGAAACTTACAGACAAACTGGAAAAGACAGGCGTTGATGCCGGGAAGCTAGTATTGTCGCCAACCCGTACTTATGCACCGGTGGTAAAAAAAATACTCGAAAAATACAGAAAGCAAATTTCCGGAATGATTCACTGTTCTGGCGGCGCCCAAACAAAAGTACTGCATTTTGTTGATAATGTTCATATTATCAAAAACAACATGTTTCCTGTTCCAACATTGTTTGAACTTATTCAGCAGCAATCGGGTACCGGTTGGAAGGAAATGTACAAAGTTTTTAACATGGGCCACCGTTTCGAAATTTATACATTACCGGAGATAGCTGAAGAAATGATCGCGATATCAAAATCATTTGATATTGATGCCCGGATAATTGGTAGAGTTGAACCTTTTAATGGCAAAAAGCTTACGATTAAGTCAGAAAAGGGTAAATTTACTTATTAAAAATTTTGTTGAAAAGTATTGCAGTTAACCACATACCGTTAAAAGATTCGATCTTTTCCGCTAATTTTGCCCTTAAATGCAATGATGGTGAAAACAACACATAGAACAACTAAAAGGAAAGCATAACAATACATTTTATGGCACAATACACACTACTGGAAAAATACGAATCGGTTAAACATCGGTTTGAGGAAGTACAGCAGCAGATTACTGACCCGGATGTAATTGCTGATATGAAACGCTACGTGAAGTTGAACCAGGAATATAAAAGTTTGGAAAAACTGATGGGTGTTTTCAAGGAATACAAGAACCTGATTGACAATATTGAGTCGGGGAAAGAGATACTCGAGGAGGAGTCGGATGCCGAGTTGCGCGAAATGGCTCGCGAAGAGATGGAAAAAGCCGAGAAGTTTATACCCGAGAAGGAGCAGGAAATTAAAATGCTACTTGTTCCTGCAGATCCGGAGGATAGTAAGAATGCCATTCTGGAAATACGCGCGGGAACCGGAGGCGATGAAGCCAGTATATTTGCCGGCGATCTTTTTCGTATGTACTCTAAGTTCTGCGAAAAGAAAAAGTGGCGTCTTGAAGTTACCAACCTTAACGAAGGCACCGCCGGCGGTTACAAGGAAATTGTGGCCACTGTTACCGGCGAAGGTGTTTACGGCATCCTCAAATATGAATCGGGGGTACACAGGGTACAAAGGGTACCGCAAACAGAAACCCAGGGCCGCGTACACACTTCTGCTGCCACGGTAGCTGTGCTGCCCGAAGCCGAAGAGTTCGATGTAGAACTCAAAGATGCTGACATCAGAAAAGATACTTATTGCTCGTCGGGGCCTGGCGGACAGTCGGTGAACACCACCTACTCTGCTATACGGTTAACACATATACCCACAGGTATTGTAGTAACCTGCCAAGACGAAAAATCGCAATTGAAAAACCTGGCCAAAGCTATGGCCGAACTGCGTACCCGCATTTACAATATGGAGTACCAAAAATATATCGACGATATTTCTTCAAAGCGAAAAACAATGGTTTCAACAGGCGACCGTTCGGCAAAGATACGCACATATAACTGGCCACAGGGGCGTGTAACCGATCATCGTATCAATCTGACATTGTATAACTTACAGGCAATAATAAATGGTGAAATAGATGAAATTATCGAAAAACTGATGATAGAAGAAAATGCCGAAAAACTAAAACTGGCAGAAATTTAAACAGATGAACCGACAACAACTTTTTGAACAAATCCGAAAAAAGCGCAGTTTTCTTTGCGTTGGCCTTGATACCGACATAAAAAAAATACCCGATCACCTACTGGAAGCCTCCGACCCGGTTTTTACCTTTAACAAAGAGATCATTGACACTACAGCACCCTATTCTGTGGCATATAAACCTAATCTGGCGTTTTATGAAAGTCTTGGGGCAGCCGGCTGGGCCAGTCTGGAAAAAACAGTAATGTACCTCCGGTCTAAATACCCCGATATTTTTTTAATTGCCGATGCCAAACGCGGTGATATTGGCAACACCTCCAATTTGTATGCAAGGGCATTTTTTGAAAAACTACGGTTTGATGCAGTTACCGTAGCACCCTATATGGGCGAAGATTCCGTAAAACCATTTTTAGATTACGAAGGTAAATGGGTTGTACTTTTGGCTCTTACCTCCAATAAAGGTGCTTCAGATTTTCAGTTTTTAAAAGACGGTACCACCGGTAATTTTCTTTTTGAACAAGTTTTAAAAACTTCACAAAACTGGGGAAACAAGGAAAACATGATGTACGTTGTGGGAGCAACCAAAGCAGAAAAACTAAAAGAAGTACGCGCCCTCGTACCCGACCATTTTTTACTGGTGCCCGGTGTAGGTGCACAGGGTGGCAGTCTGGAAGAAGTAGCAGAAAATGGCCTTAACAGACAGTGTGGCCTGCTCGTAAACTCATCACGTGGCATCATTTACGCTTCATCGGAAAGCGATTTTGCACGCAAAGCCGGAGAAGCAGCTAATAACATACAAAAGGAAATGGAAATTCTGCTTAAACGTGCAGGATTACTTAGAAAAAAATAATAATTCTATAGTCGAAATTACTTCTGGGCCTGGCAAAACATATAGCCGTTGTTAAAATACCAACTTGATGCAACTTTAGGGCTGTTCTGTATTATTGCATACATTGCATTTTAAAGTTAACCGAAGCTTACTCAAAGTTAAGAAAGGCAAAGTATTATTTCCATCTTAAGAAACAGTCAATCTAAAAAGAAAACGATGTAATCCGCTGAATTTGATTTTAAAGCGTACCTTTGCAGCTTAAAGTAATTAATATGGCATTATTCAGCGAAATGGGGCTGCAACCGGATATTCTGGAAGCCATCGGAGACCTTGGTTTTGAACAGCCCACCCCCATACAGGAAGAGACAATCCCTTTTCTACTTAACAACCGGCAGGATATGGTTGCCCTGGCACAAACAGGCACCGGAAAAACTGCCGCTTTCGGATTGCCACTCATCCAACAGATAAACGCATCGTACCTCAGGCCACAGGCATTAATCCTTAGTCCTACGCGTGAATTAGCAATGCAGATTTATTCCGACCTTAACAACTATTCGAAATACCTTAACCATATGAAGGTTACTGCTGTATATGGTGGTACCGACATCAAGGCGCAAATCAGAGCTTTAAATGACGGGGTACAGATAGTAGTGGGAACACCCGGAAGAACCCTCGACCTGATAAAAAGGAAAAAACTGAATATCAGCGAGATAAGATGGATAGTATTAGACGAGGCCGACGAAATGCTCTCCATGGGTTTTAAAGAAGACCTGGATGCTATACTTGAGGCTTCGTCGGAAGAAAAACAGACCTTGCTGTTTTCGGCAACCATGCCAAAAGAAATTATCTCCATTGCCAATAAATACATGCACAATCCCCACGAAATTTCTGTGGGTAAAAAAAATACAGGAGCCGAAAATGTTGAACACCACTATTACGTTATCCATGCCAAAGACAGATACATTGCACTGAAACGCGTGGCCGACATTAACCCGAATATTTACGGTATCATTTTCTGTCGCACACGAAAAGAAACTAAAGAGGTAGCAGAAAAGTTGATGCACGATGGCTACAATGCCGATGCTTTGCATGGCGACCTTTCGCAGGCACAGCGCGATTATGTAATGAACCGCTTTAGAAACAAGCACCTACAGATGCTTGTAGCTACCGATGTTGCCGCTCGTGGTCTTGATGTAAATGACCTTACCCACGTGGTCAACTATAACCTTCCGGACGACCCTGAAGTTTACATCCACCGTAGCGGAAGGACAGGGCGTGCCGGGAAAAGGGGCATATCGGTAACGCTAATACACATGCGCGAAAAAGGAAAATTAAAACAGGTGGAAAAGCTGGTAAATAAATCGTTTATCAAAAAGCATGTCCCCTCAGGAAAAGAAATATGCGAAAAACAGTTGTTCAGCCTGATTGATAAAGTTGAAAAAATAGAGGTAATCGATGCACAAATATCCCAGTTTATGCCTGTTATTTATAAAAAACTAGCTTGGCTTGAGCGGGAAGAGCTGATTAAACACTTTGTTTCGGTAGAATTTAACCGCTTTCTTCAATATTACGAAAACGCTCCCGATATTAACGTTAATGAAGAAACCCACAGATATAATAGAGAAAAGCAGGGGCGAAAACGCAATAAACAGAGTATCAGCCATCGTTCAGGGAACTATAGCTACTCCCGGTTCTTTTTTAACCTTGGAAAGAAAAACGGCATCAGTAAACGAACGATAGTAGACTTGATAAACAAACAGTTACCTGGGGAAAGAGTAGAAATTGGAGCCATTGATGTCCTTAAAAGTTTTTCGTTTTTCGAAGTAGATACCAACTACGAAAAAGCCGTTCTGAATGCATTTAAAGACGCCCGCTTTAAAGGACAAAAAATAAGTATCGATATAGCTAAAAAGAAGTAGGCACCTGTTCCCGGGCAACTAACCCAAAGTGGCTACCATAACAGCTTTTATGGTGTGTAACCTGTTTTCTGCCTGGTCGAAAACAACAGAAGCACTACTTTCAAAAACCTCTTCGGTAACTTCCATGGCATCCAACCCAAACTTTTGAAATATTTGTTCCCCTATCCTTGTTTCACAGTTATGAAATGCCGGTAGGCAATGCAAGAATTTCACTTCGGGATTGCCGGTAAGTTCCATCACTTTTTGATTGACCTGATAGGGTTGTAGCAATGTAATACGTTCGGCCCAAACCTCATCGGGCTCACCCATGGAAACCCACACATCGGTATATAAAAAATCGCAATCTTTCACCGCTTCTTCCACCTTTTCCGTGACAGTAATTTTTGCTCCGGTTTCGGCAGCTATGGCATGGCACTGCTCTTGCAATTCTTTTTCGGGCTGGCACTGTACAGGGGCAACAGCCCTGAAATCCATGCCCATTTTTGCAGCACCTGCCATTAGCGAGTTACCCATGTTATTACGGGCATCACCAAGGTAACAAAATCGCACCTCCGATAATGGCTTATGGCTGTGCTCCGTCATGGTAAGAAAGTCGGCCAATATCTGCGTGGGGTGAAACTCGTTGGTAAGTCCGTTCCAAACAGGTACTCCCGCATATTTGCCCAACTCTTCCACAATGTTTTGCGCAAAACCACGGTATTCAATACCATCGTACATACGGCCCAGTACCCGGGCAGTATCTTTCATCGACTCTTTTTGCCCTATTTGCGAGCCCGAAGGCCCCAGATAGGTAACTCTGGCTCCCTGGTCGTAGGCTGCAACCTCAAATGCACACCGCGTGCGTGTGGATGCCTTTTCAAAAATAAGCGCTATGTTTTTACCTGTAAGTTGCTGCTGTTCAATACCGTTTTTTTTATCCTGTTTCAGCCTGGCAGCCAATTCAATCAGGTAACGGATTTCATCAGGATTAAAATCGAGTAATTTTAGAAAATTGCGGTTTCTTAAGTTCGTCATATCCTTTCTGTTTATTTTATTGCAAATTTAATCGGTTACTATTTTGGTAAAACCTTGTTTATCAGACTAATCGAAACTTGTATTAGTTATCAGAATACCAGTAATTGTTTTAATAAACCTACAATAATGCACGTACTTATTCCTGCCTGAAATCGAACCATAATTTTATTGGATAAAAGACATCGCCCAAACGCTCTTGGTATATCCCTTTCTGACTTTTGGGTCCCAATTTTTCTGCATCCTTGAATTTTGTGCCTATTGCAGGAATTTCGTATAAAAACGACAGATCGCCATCGGGAAAAGGAGGATAGGTGCCACCGGCAGCATTCTGTGGTTTACCCGGAGTAAAAAGCCTGAAATATAAATTTGGTGTTTCAGAAACAATGGTAAAGTCAGATTCTGTAGTTTTCAATTTAGCCCAAAACAGGTTGCCGTGATAACCTTTGAATTCAGGATAAATCAAATTATTAAAACTTTCGCCGGTAATGGTGTTATTGTAATCTTTCTCCCAAACGCCTATATTGCTCCCTTTGGTGCGATTTTTCCACACCCGGTAAGGGCCGCGGCCCATCCAGGTAACAGCTTTGCATTTTTCTTCAGGATAATTAAAGGAAACACCCAGAAAATCGATATCTCTTGCACGTTCCGGTGGGCTGGCTTCCAATCCGAGCAACCCATTTCTTTTCATTTTCCAAGTTATTTTATCGGGGTAGCCTTTAAATTTTGTTTCGAAAATAAAATCACCATTTTCTTCTAAATACCATTTTGTCTCTGTAGCTTCAGCTTCCATTCCAACAGGAACAGGCCCTCCGTTAAAAGACACAAGCCCTTTGGGGTTATGTACCGATAACAACATACCATTTTTTTTACTGAAAGCAACTTTAATTCCTGATGCAGAAACAACTACTTTATCCCCCGAATCATCTAGTAATACACTCCCATTCAGCGACTTATCTTCTGTTATCATTTTCTCTGCTATATCAATGGGTTGCACTACAGGCCAGCTCCAGGTATAAAGTTCGTAGCCATGGCGATTGAGCGCTGTGAACCGAAAAACATCTGCCGATTTCAACGCTTCTGCGCAATTAATAGCGATCATTGCCGTTTCGCCGGGAAGCGCTTCCGGTGCCTCCACTATCCCCGATCCTACTGTGATTTCTTTCGCACTGCCAACAGTTGTCTTTATTGCTTCCCAGTTAAAAGCACATTCGTTCAGGTTAGTATAAAAATATTTATTCTTCAGGAAAAGATGCCCGTTCCATTTTCGGTTAATGGTTACCGGTTCCACCTGCACGGGAGACCATATTTCTTTAACCGTGTAAAAGCTGCCTTCTTTTTCGCGATGGGGCCCCACAATACCATCGGGGGCATGGTTGCCATCAGCATCATAAACTTTTCCGGGCTTATCAGTACGCAATACTGCTTCGTCGCAAAAAACCCAAAGGAAAGCTCCTGAGAATAAAGGTGTTGCTTCGTAACTTCTCCAGTAAGATTCTAGCCCTGCACCGAGGCCGCCATCGTACAAACCATGTAAAAATTCGGTGGGCATAAACGGGTCATTTCCATAGGTAAACCTGCCAATAGCATAATTAAACTCGGGATAGTGATGCGTATCGGCACCGTTATATAGCAGCCAGGGACAAATTACAGGCCGCTTTTGAATGTCGTAGAAAGGCAACCATTTTTCGTTGGCAAAATTCCATCCTCCCTCGTTACCATGATCCCAAACTACAATACTGGGGTGGTTTTCATCTTTCAATACCATTTCCCTTATTAGTTTTGGCCCCACGATAGAGTCGTACCCATCCTGCCAACCTGCAACTTCGTCCAATACAAAAATCCCCAGCGAATCACACAATTCCAGAAAATATTTATCGGGTACATAATGCGAGCAGCGCACTGCGTTCATGTTCATTTCCTGTATTAAACGAACATCATTAAGAATATTTTTGTTGCTAAGGCAACGCCCTGTTTCAGGCCAAAAGGAGTGGCGGTTAACCCCTTTAAAAACTACTTTTTCGCCATTAACGTAAAAACCATCATGCTCACGCAATTCTATCGTACGAAAACCTATTCGCTCTGTAACTTCATGCAATACCTGCCCCTTATTTTTTAATTTAATTTTCATGTCATACAAGTGGGGCCACTCGGGATTCCAGGCTTTTATGTTATTAAATTTTCCGCTGATCAGTTTTGATGCCTTCCCTTTTTCAATATCTCCCGAAACTGTTTCGCCGGCGATATTACCATTCAGGTCGAATAAATCTACGGAAACCGTAAATCCGGCATCATTCTTATTCGTTTCAACCAACAGGTTAAAAGTTCCGTCGGCTTTGGCATCAATTGCAGTTCTTTGCATATGAATTTCAGGAAGAGCTTCTAAAAAAACAGGCCGGAATATTCCCCCGAATATCCAGAAATCAGCCTGCCGTTCAGCACGGTTTATCGATTCATTTTCTGAATTCTTGGCAACATCTACTTCTAAAAGGTTTACTTTTCCGTATTCAAGTAGTTTCGAAATATCATACTTAAAACGATAAAATGCCCCCTGGTGCATTTCTCCGGCAGATTTGCCATTAATCTTTACCCTGGCATCGGTCATAACACCATCGAAGACAATATTAATGGTTCTGTTTATCCAATTGGCAGGAACATCAAAACGATACTTATATAAACCGTGTTCTTTGCCTAATTTAAGGCTCTCATGTTGCCAGTCGTGACCATAATTGTAAGTCCCAAATCCCTGTAGTTCCCAGTTAGAAGGAACAGGTATTTTGGTCCATTTACCACTATTCATACCATCGGTGCAGAAAAAATCCCATTCAACGGTATGGTTAGCATCGGTACCCGACAGAAATTGTATCTCAGTTTTTTGAGCTATAACACCAATTGGTAAAAAGATAAATAATAAAAACCACCTCATTTTATTTGTTTTTAATCGTTTATAACATTGCTGCCCCACCAGTTATTTCCCGGGTCAAAGCCCGGTGACAATACTTCCATTCGTTGTTGCTCGAGGGCGGGCATATACTGTTGAACCACTTTTTGCAGGTACTCGGCTTCTTTTTTTGCATCGTATTCCGGATCTTTTACCGGAAATTTAGCCCCAACATCATTGAGGTAAGTAAATAATTTTTCGCTTAACTCATTCACTTTCAGCGGGTATTGTATTGCCAGATCTATTGTCTCTTCCACATTGTTTGCAAGATTATATAGTTCTTCGTGGCCATCTTCGTAATAATGAATCAACTTCCATTTTCCCAACCTGATAATGGACGAAGGTTCTCCGCCCTGGTTGCCATAATGCGGATAATGCCAGATGAGCGGTCGTTCAGCAATAGTATCGCCGTGCAATAATGGTACTAGGCTTACCCCATCATTGTGTTGGTCGGGTTGGAGTGAAATACCTGCCAAATCGAGTATTGTCGGATAAAAATCGGTACCCGAAACAGGAGTATGACATCGTTGCCCGGACGTTAACCCCGGTACTTTAATGAAATACGGCTCGCGAATACCTCCTTCAAACTGATATCCTTTCCCGGCACGTAAAGGCAGATTAGAAGTGGCAAAAGCATCACCGGCAGCCACACCACCGTTGTCAGAAGTAAAAATGACAACTGTATTATTACTCAGATCCAGGTTGTCAAGTGCGTTTAATACTTCTCCCACAGCATCATCCATCGCTTCCACAAGGCCTGCATATACAGGATTGTCCTGTACTTGCCTGATGGGAAAGAAATGGCCCATTTTATAACCTTTGTCGGCAATACCCAATTTTTCTGCTTTTTGCTTGTATTTTTCCCATTTTTCTTTTGTCGTTTGAATAGGTGCATGAACCGCATAAAAAGAGAGGAAAGCGAAAAAAGCAGTGTCTTTATTTTCTTTCAGAAAATGAATGGTTTCTTTTGCCAGGCGCATAGAGAGGTTTTCACCATCGTATTTATTGGGTAGATTAGGGTTCTGCCAGGGCGAAAAGTAACCTCCATGTGGACTACCAACATCCCAGCCTCCCTTATTAATATCAAAGCCATGATCTTCGGGCCAGGATCCTTTGCTCCCAAGATGCCACTTCCCGGCAAAAAATGTTACATATCCGGCATCTTTCATCGCCTCCGGGAGCGTTGTATATTCTCCGGGCAGGCTATGCGTATATTCCGGTGGCAAAAGTTGATTAAAACGTCCTGTTTTTCGCCAATCTGTACCTGTAGGGGCACCAATCCAATCAGTAATGCCATGGCGTGCAGGAAATTTGCCAGTCATAATACTTGCCCGCGAAGGGCTGCACACCTGGCAGGCAGCATAACCATCTGTAAAAATAACGCCTTCCCTACCAATCCGGTTGATATTGGGTGTTTCGTAAAATTTACTGCCGGTAAGTTCCATATCGTGGTAACCATAATCATCGGCCAAAATAAAAAGGAAATTCAGCTTTTGTGATTTTTCAGAAGTTATTTTGCAGCCGCTTACAAAAACGAAAAAACATAAAAACAAGTAAAGTATTTTATTTTTCACAATCGGATACAGGTTCAGCGTTCTTAACTTTTTAGTTTTGTTTTTTTTCAAATGGGAAAATTGGTGATTCGGTACGTGCTTTTTTCATTAACGAAAGCAACTCTTTGACTACTTCCGGATTATCAGCCATAACATTATTTTCTTCTCCCACGTCAACAGAAAGATCATACAGTTCGGTTGTGGTTTTTTGAGAATCTAATACATCGTACCGCACAAGTTTCCATTTTCCTTTTCGCAATGCCTGACGGCCACCTTTTTCATGGAATTCCCAATAAAGATAGTCGTGTTCTTTTTGGTTACCGGCATCTAACAGAGCAGGCAGAAACGAAATCCCATCAATGTTTTTTGGTGGCTCAACACCGGCAAGTTCTGCCAAAGTAGGCATTACATCCCAAAATGCCGAGACATGGTCACTGGTTGTTCCAGCCTTAATTTTACCAGGCCACCATGCGATCATTGGCTCACGGATGCCACCTTCATAAAGATCTCTTTTGTAGCCTCTTAGAGGGCCATTACTATGGAAATAATCCGGATCGGCACCACCTTCGCGATGCGGGCCATTATCGGAACTAAAAATAACAATTGTATTTTTATCGAGCCCCAACGCTTTCAGTTTGTCCAATACTTCTCCAACTTGTTTATCAAGAAGCGTTACCATAGCAGCAAATGCGGCATGGCTTTCCATCTGTGTTCCATAAGCTCCCTTCCGAAAATTTCTATCACCGTACTCTGCACCTTTATACTCTTTCTCGGGAAGCAACTGCCCCCTGAATTCTGCAAGGTTTTTTTCAGGCAACAAGAACTCGGCATGTGGGATAATATTGGGATAGTATAAAAAGAAAGGTTTGTCTTTGTTTTTTTCTATAAATTGCAAAGCACGCTGGTGGATCAATTCAGGGGCATACACCTCAAAGTTATCGCCGGAATTGCTCTCGAGTACCACCTTATTTTCATTATCCCAAAGGTGGCCAGGGTAGTAATTGTGAGCCATACGCTGGCAATTATACCCGTAAAACTCGTCGAAGCCCTGCTTGTTGGGGCTTCCTTCTGTGGTTACAAAACCAAGCCCCCATTTACCAAAGGCACCGGTAACATAACCGGCATCTTTCAACATTTCGGCCATTGTAAACGTAGAGTCAGGAATTGGCCACTGTCCTTCCGGGTTCCATTTCTTGTTTCCCCTTATCGGGGTATGCCCAACAGTTTGTCCTGTCAGCAACGATGAGCGAGATGGAGCACAAACTGTTGTTCCGGCGTAATGTTGTGTAAATAGCATGCCTTCCGCAGCCATTTTATCCAAATGTGGTGTGGCAAAATGGGTTTGCCCATAACAGCTCAAGTCGCCATAGCCAAGGTCATCAGCCAAAATATAGACGATATTAGGCTTTTGTGTAGCTTCTGTTACAGTTTTTTTTTCACCTGACTGATTATTGCATGCAGCAAAAAGTATCAGTAAAACAAATATCAGATAAGTCGATTTACCCGTCATTTTTAATCTTATTTTTTTATTTGTAACTAATTGAAGTTAAGAGTCGGAAAGTAACAAAGAAATATGGAATTACCTATCGTAATATCAGAATAAATCAATTAATAAAAAATACCTAATTCCTTAGGTATCGAATAACAGACATAGTGTTTGTAAAACCTATTTAGCAAAGATAATGCACTATTAAACGTTGTTTCTGCAATCTTTAAAAACCTTCTCCAAACCTTTTATGCCGCCTATCTCTTTAAGGTCTTCCACTACAAAGTCAGCTCCGTTTTTTCCATGCCGATGCATGAGTCAACGCCGATTTGGTAATTACACCATCCATATCGAAAATAACAGCCTTAAAAGAGAAATTTCTCTTCATTTTATTAAAAGAAAAACAGCCAATTTTAAACTACTACTAAGTTGCAATACCGTTTAAAATAATTTTTTAAACCCAATCACTTCCTTTACTTCGCGCAAGGTATGCGAAGCTGACTCCCTTGCTTTTTCCGCTCCTAATTTTGCCACTTGAGCCAAATAAGCATCATTTTCGAGAATATCGACTATACGTTCGCGAATAGGAGCTGTATAGGAGATAATATCTTCGGCCAACTGCTTTTTCATGTCGCCATAACGGATTGTACAATTGTTGTATAACTCTTCAAAATGAGCATTTGTCTCAGGCGCAGATACAATTTTCATCAGCGTAAATAGGTTCTCAATAGGCTCCGGTTTCTGCTGGTTCATTTCTGTGGGGCCCGAATCGGTAACAGCACGCATAACTTTTTTACGTATGTCTTTAGGCTCTTCAAACAAATTTATGGCGTTTCCCTCCGATTTTCCCATTTTCCCACTTCCATCGAGGCCGGGAACTTTAATCATATCTTCTCCATCGAAAGTATAAGGCTTCGGCATTGGAAATACATTTTTGCCATACATGTGGTTAAATCTTTTAGCAAATTTTCTTGCCATTTCCAGGTTTTGTTGCTGATCTTTACCAACAGGCACAAAATTAGCTTTGTGAATAATAATATCTGCAGCCATCAATACCGGATAGGTAAGCAGGCCGGCATTGATGTTATCAGGATGTTTCCGTGCTTTTTCTTTAAATGAAGTGGTACGTTCCAGCTCACCCAGATAGGCATTCATGTTTAAAAAAGTATACAATTCCGTTACTTCAGGCATATCGCTCTGTATATAAATAGTTGCCTTTTCCGGATCGATGCCACAAGCCAGGTATTCTGCCAGCACCTGTTTTACCCCTGCCTGTAGATTTTGCGGTGTAGGATGCGTAGTCAATGAGTGGATATCAGCAATAAAAAAAAAGCAATTAAACTCGTCCTGCATACGCACGAAATTACGCACTGCGCCAAAGTAATTGCCAAGGTGGAGGTATCCTGTAGGGCGTATTCCGCTTAAAACTGTTGGTTTTTTCATGAAAATATTCTGATTTTAAAGTAGCTGCAAAAATAGGGATTAATACCGAATTGTAAAAGACACACAACATTACATAAAACTGTTGCTTTTGCTATTTGAGACAACAAGCAGATCGTTTAGGTAAGAGGTAAAAAAGAATTTGATTCAAAAAAAAATAATATTAGTTTTACCATCTCTTTAATAGTAAGATATGTATAAAATGCCTGTATATGGAAAAGAATGGAACTGGCGCAACATAAAAATGGAAGCGCGGGATGAAGTTTTATTTCGACCTTAAGGCCGAAAGAGGGGATTTATTTGCTTCGTGCAGTTAATTCCCCTCTTTTGTTTATAAAAAACTCAATGGATTATGACACAACAGAAAAAAATTTACTTGGAAGAATCGGAGATGCCGAAACAATGGTATAATCTTGCCCCTGACCTGCCATCGCCTATGAACCCGCCGCTGGGGCCTGGTGGTGTTCCTATGACACCTGATATGCTTGCTCCTGTTTTTCCCATGAATTTAATTGAACAGGAAGTTAGTCAGGAACGCTGGATTGACATTCCTGAACCTATACGAAAAATACTGGTACAGTGGAGGCCCAGCCCGCTTGTGCGTGCTTACGAGTTGGAAAAGGCACTTGGCACGCCAGCAAAAATTTATTATAAAAATGAGAGCGTTTCTCCGGCAGGAAGCCACAAACCCAACACAGCCGTAGCACAGGCATGGTACAATAAACAGTTTGGTGTAAAAAAACTTACGACCGAAACCGGTGCCGGCCAATGGGGATCGGCATTATCGTATGCTTGTGCTCAGGTAGGTCTTGAGTGTAAGGTATTTATGGTACGCGTAAGTTTCGATCAGAAACCATTCCGGAAAATGATGATGCAAACCTGGGGTGGCACTTGTGTAGCCAGTCCAAGTACCGAAACGCAGGCAGGAAGAACAATTCTTGAAAAATATCCTGACACACCGGGCAGCCTGGGTATTGCCATATCTGAAGCTGTAGAAGCTGCTGTTACAGACACCAGTGGAGAAACCCGGTATTCGCTGGGTTCGGTTTTAAACCATGTAATGTTGCACCAGACAATTATTGGGCTTGAAGCGAAAAAACAACTTGCAAAAGTAGGCATTAAAAACCCTGATGTGGTAATAGGATGTTGTGGCGGCGGCAGCAATTTTGCCGGTCTTTCGTTCCCTTTTATTTATGACAAAATTAATGGAGCAAACATACAGGTCATTGGGGCTGAGCCTTTTAGTTGCCCAACTTTAACAAAGGCTCCTTTTATTTACGACCATGGTGATGTAGCTGAAATGACCCCATTATTGCCCATGCACAGCCTGGGGCATACTTTTATTCCAGCTCCTATCCACGCAGGAGGTTTGCGTTACCACGGCATGGCACCGCTGGTAAGCGCTGCTTTAAAAGACGGACTCATAGATGCACAAGCAATCCACCAGAGTGAATGCTTCGATGCTGGATTACTTTTCGCAAAAACCGAAGGAATTATTCCTGCTCCGGAAACAACACATGCTATTGCAGCTACCATACGCGAAGCTGTAAAGGCTCGTGAAGAAGGCAAAGAAAAAGTTATACTTTTCAATTTTAGTGGCCACGGCTTAATGGATCTGATAGGTTACGAAAAATATATGGCAGGGAAATTAGAAGATTATGAATATCCGGAATCGGAAATTACTCAAAACCTGAAGGTATTGAAAGGATACCCGTTACCGAAGTAAACCACTATTTCAACACAAGAAAGAATGCACTGTAAAATATTGATTTATAGTGCATTCTTGTTTAAAAAAACACTTCTATCCACTGCGAAGTTATTGTTTTGTCAACTGCAAGTAACATATGCCTGATATCGTCATAAGAATGTCGGCATCCTATCAGGCTTTTTTCGAGTTTTCTGCTGGTAGCATTATCAAATAAAGTGCCCCCAATTGAAGCTTCCTGCACGATTCCTTTTGATACAAACAGTTTAATATCCAGGGTTTTTCCTTGTTTCGTTTTTTTGTTACTGAAACTATATTTAGGCGAATAACCCCATATCCAATCCCATGTAGCAAATTTACTTTCAGCTAACTCATTAATGTTCTTTATATCTTCTTCTGTTAAAACAAGTGGCTTATTTTCAGTTTTGCCCAGCTGACTATCCAGCAGAAAACGGATAAATTCTTCTATTTGCATTGGCTCACTTAAAAAATCTGAAATATTAGCAACCGGACTTCGGTTCGATTGTACGGCCTTGCTTTTGTATTTCCCAGTATCAGCTTTTATGGCGTTACCCAAAACAGCCAATCCTGAGTTGAAAAGCAGGGTTCCATGATGCAACACCCGGTTTTTATACACATGTTCCGCATTGCCTGAGATCTTCAATCCATTCACCACCAGGTCGTTTCTTCCGGATGTTGAAGCATTTACACCCAAAACAGCCAGTGCCTCAACTATGGGCTGCGTAAATTTTGTAAAGCTGATTTCCGATGGGCTCGCAACGTTCTTAATGAAAGTAAAGTTTACATTTCCCCGGTCGTGAAATACTGTTCCGCCTCCGGATATACGGCGTGCTATACTAATAGCATTGTCCCTAACATACTTTAAATTAACCTCTTCCATTATATTCTGATGCTTTCCAACTACCACTGTTTTTTCACTTTGCCAGATCATAAAAATATCCTCGGAGAAATTTTTTAGCAGATACTCTTCAGCGGCAAGACAAAAAAAAGGATTGTTATTTTCTAAATAAATACTTAACATAAGAGGCATTTTTCAACTTTAAAGATAATGGTGAATTGTAAACTACCATAAAAATCGGATTTATTCTAACAGGGCAAACGCATTTAAACCCGTTACTATTTCGGCAAACATGCATCTTTTACTGATTAATATACCACGTTTTACATTATATTTAATGAGATATACTTTTAATCATATTCCACTTCCGGAGGCTTATTTTTAATTAATAATTTTATACCTATCGGGGATAAATTAAATACGACTTTTCAACTTAATGATCTTTAAAAGCCAATTTTATTAAATTATTTTTTCCATAAATCACTAAATTTGGAGAAAATACATACAATGAAAAACTTTCTTATTTTCTGCGTTGCCATGTTTCTTTTGGTAACATCGTGTAAACATTCAAAGTTAGATGCTGATTCAGAAGTTGTTAAAGAAGCTTTAAAAAATGGATATATGGCAAATGAAGGTTTTGCCAGAAGTTTGCATTTTTTGGAAGGGTGGCTGACAAAAACTGATAGCATTACCGGACTGATACCAACAAACCTTACACGTTCATCAGATATTTGGGAACCCCATAATTCGGCTGCCGACAACTATGCCTTCATGGTCTTGTCTGCTTATATCCTTAATAAAAATATTTACAACGGGCAAATGCTCAACATGCTTAAAACGGAAAAGAAGCTAACATCGCGGGTGAAAACACTTCCTGATAATTACTCTTTTTCGAAACAAGACTATCAATCAGATGATTTGAACATGGCATCCGTCATATTCGGCACTTCTGAATACATAAAAGACGGATTGATCCCTCTGAGTGAATACATTGGAAAATCACCCTGGCAGGATCGTATGATGGAAATGCTCGATGATTTGCATGAGTATATGAAAAATCCTGAAGAACTTAAGGTGCTGTTTGCAGACCGTGAAGCATCGATAGAAGAAGTGAATGGCGAAATGTTGCAAACCCTCTCCCGTATCTACTGGATGACCGGCAATAAAAAATACCTGGATTGGGCCTTAAAAATCGCCGATTTTTATTTAATGAATGGCCGCGATCTAACTCAAATTGATTATCTGCGCATCCGCGACCATGGTTGCGAAATTATTGGGGGGTTAAGCGAACTATATGTCACACTTCATTTTGCAGATAAAGAGAAAAAAGAAGCTTATCAACAACCATTTTATAAGATTCTCGATCGTGTGCTGGAAGTGGGACGAAACGAAGACGGCCTTTTTTATAATGCGATTAACCCACGAACAGGCACAGTTGCAGATTCTGGTGTGGTGGACAACTGGGGATATATTTTTGACGCCTATTATGCTGTGTGGATGGTAGATAAAAAACAAGAATATCGTGAAGCAGTGCTAAACGGGTTTAAAAACCTGGATACTAAATACCGAAATTTTGAATGGGAAGGGAAAAGCCATGATGGATATGCCGATGCATTGGAAAGTGGTATAAACCTTTATAACCGTGAGCCTCACCCGGGGATGAAAAGCTGGATTGAAAGCCAGATGCCAGTGATGTTTGCAATGCAACAGGATGATGGCATTATATCAGGATGGCACGGTGATGGTAATTTTGCCCGCACTGCCATCATGTACAGCTTGTGGAAAACCCTCGGAGCTACTGTTTCGCCTTGGAGAAAGGATGTTATTATTGGCGCAGAAAAAACGAACGGTAATAACTATTTTGTAATTAAAACAGAAAAAGATTGGGAAGGAAAACTAATATTTGATACAGAGCGCCATAAAACCATCCTCCACCTGCCCATTGACTATACGCGAATCAATCAGCTTCCGGAATGGTTTACCGTAAAAAACGGGGATTTTTATTCGGTACACTCTTCATCCCAAAACTTTAACGGCACCTATTCTTCTGAACAATTGGAAAAAGGGATACCGGTTTCACTAAAAGCTGGTGAAACCATAATCTTTCGTATTGAGGAATAAAAATGAAATGAGCACAATAAAAAGTCTTTAGTTACACAATTTGTGCCACATTGGCAGGAAGAAAAATCTCTCAAAAATAATCGGGAGCGAATTATGGCGAAACGACATCTCCGTTGAAGCATTGTTGTTTCAAACTAACCTGCAGGATATTGGAGAACAAAAGCAATGGTGATAAAACCCATTGAACAACCAACTGTAAGCTGGTGTTACTGTTTAAACTAAGATTGGACAATGGAAGTTTGTTTAATTACATGAACTGAGGAAAGTTTAATACTCCAACTAGAAATGAACACAGACGATATAAAACAAATTCTAAAATAAAATGAAAGCCAAAAAACTTATACCAATTGTATTACTTGCAATTCTGCTAATCGGTTTTTTTTACCTCAACCCGCTTTTACCGATTATCACCGGTTATGCAGCCAAAAATTTGTCGTCGGGGGTGTTTGTTGCTAACCGCACACAGAAATCAATGGAAGCCACAGACCTTAATTTCTCTTTTATCAAACTAACCCGGAACAAAATAAACAGTAAAGATAAAATGGTAAAAAGTGGTTTTTTGTGGAACAATTCGTCAACCGTTTTTACAGAAGGTTATGGCAGTGTTTTGGCGCACGATTTTACGAAGGAAACCATTAAAGCCAGACCTTACCAAAATCTGCCTGTACTTCCCCAGCGACCCGACACCATTCCCTGGCCCATGGGCAGCGTGGTTGCAGATACAATTCCTCCGGGAATAAATATGGAGCTTTTAGATGCTGCTCTCAATCAGGCTTTTAGTGGCAAAATTCCTTTTAAAGGAACTTTTGCTGTAACCGTTGTTTACAAAGGGCAGATTATTGCTGAAAAATTCGCCGATGGCTTTAATGCAGAAAATAAGTTCCTCAGTTGGTCTATGGCCAAGAGCTTTACCAATGCGCTCACAGGTATTCTTGTTAAACAGGGGAAAATCGACATTAACAAACCGGCTCCGGTGGAAGAATGGCAAAAAGATGAGCGCCGAAACATTACGGTAAATAACCTGTTGCACATGAACAGCGGCCTGGAATGGAACGAAGATTACGGCAACAGTTCCGATGTAAACAACATGCTTTTTAAAAAAGGAGATATGGCAGCATTTGCTTTCTCCAAACCGCTTGAATATCAACCTGATTCGTTGTGGGAATATTCATCCGGCTCCACCAACATCGTGTCTTGGATAATACGTAAAACATTAGGTAACGATGCTGATTACTATGCTTTTCCACGCCGCGAACTATTCAATAAAACCGGAATGCGCAGCGTTGTGTTTGAAGTAGATGCTTCGGGGACCTTCGTCGGCTCATCGTACCTGTATGCCACTATGCGCGACTATGCACGATTTGGATTGCTTTACCTCAACAATGGAAACTGGCTGGGCGAACAAATCCTCCCGGAAAACTGGGTAGCTTATTCCACCAGCGAGGCCAATGGTTCCGAAGGGCAATATGGCGCTTTCTTCTGGATCAATAAATCAGGCAAGAACTATCCCGATGTACCGCGCGATATGTTTTCATGCAATGGCCACGACGGACAGTTTATCTATATCATCCCTTCCCGGGATTTAGTAGTTGTACGAACCGGTTTTTCTAAAAAAGAGGAGTTCGACAATAACCGTTTTCTGGCAAGTATTGTGAACTCAGTTGAATAGAAAATTTTTATTTCCTTTTTGATATAGGCCGCATAAATCCCACTTTTTTTAAAACTTTACTGTAACTTTTTATACGGCATACCGTCTGATATGCAAAATAAAAACAGGCATAAGCCAATATTTATAATTAAATTTTTCAACATGAAAGCATTTACATTTCTGATTTTTAGCATATTGATTACAACAGCAGCTTGGTCGCAGGACACTACTACTGTTAATGTTGGTAAAAAAAATGTTGTTACGGTAGTAGATGACCATGATAAAGTGCAGGTGAAAGTAGGAAACGACAATGGTATTGAGGTGGTGACCGATGAATGGGGCGATACTACCTACATCCGCATTGGGCGACGCAAATTCCAGGTAATTGATAACTACGATGGCACCTATGTAAAAGTAGACAAAGAAGAGCGCAAAAGAAAAATAACAAGTAGTTTTAATGGCCACTGGGCAGGATTGGAAGTCGGCTTAAACATGTTCCATACAAGCGACTATTCGATGTATGCATATGACGACCGCAATTTTTTCGACCTGGTACCCGGAAAATCCCTTACCTGGAACCTGAATTTTGCCGAATTTGCCTTTAAAAATGAAAAACGTACTTTTGGAGTGGTTACCGGCCTGGGCCTTAGCTTTTCTGACTATACTTTCGACCAACCCATAACCATAGACAAAAGTGGCAATAACGGTATGCTTGTTCCTGTCGCCCTAAATCCGGAAGGGCTGAAAAAATCGAAACTGACTACCACTTATCTCACGGCACCTCTGATGCTGGAGGTGAAAACGCCTTTACGTATGGGTAGTTCACGTCTGTATATTGCAGGAGGGGTAATTGCAGGGATTAACCTGGGGGCACATACCAAGTACAAATATAAAAAAGACAAACAAAAAGACCGTGGCAACTTCAATCTTAACCCGTTTAAATACGATCTTACCGGAAGAATTGGCTTTGGCGATTTCTGCATTTTTGCCAATTATGGTTTGTCGAGCTTATTTAAAGACGGCCAAGGGCCCAAACTTTATCCGCTTATGATCGGAGTTTCGTTCCCGAATATTTAATTATCAATAATAATTCTTTTGAATTTTATACCGCCCTGGCCATCGGCCAGGGCTTTTTTGCTAAAAAGCAGGCTGCAAAACAGGAAAAAACTCCTATGTTTTTCCATGGCTTCAAATAATGAAATTGATGGTTTTATTGAAAAGAACGAAGGAGTTCATGTACATCCAAATCTACTCAGAACTGCTAACACCAGTGCTTTAATTAAAGTTCCGCAACCTTAAAACAACAATTATTTTAAGTGATACCATTGCATTTGCCAACGATATTTAATAAGGATGAAGTACGATTTAGTTCATTTCATTACCTTTATCTAAAATTTTTCAACTGTGGAAATAAAAAATTTTTTCTTGCTTGCCCTGCTGCTTATAATCGCATTTATTCCGTTGCTTTTTAAAAAGGAAACCTGTAGCCGCATATTTCCGGGATTGATATATTTCCTTCCGGCAATTTTGTTTAGCAGCACCATCTTCCTGATCCTTGACACGCGGTTCGCCCAGGCAGGAATTTTAAATTTCAATCCGGCTTTCTTCAGTGGAAAATCGTTGGCTAGCCTACCGTGGGAAATGTGGCTTTTCTATCCGATAGTTGGCTGGGTATCGCTTTTTACATATGAATGGGTAAAAATTAAATTCCCAAACGCCATAAAAGCCAATGTGGCTATTGCAATAAGCCTTGTATTACTAGTAGTTTTCAGTCTTACTGCCTTCTTTTTTCGACAAAAGATATATACGTTTTTTGTCTTTTTTTTACTGGCAATTTACTTTGGATATACAATCTTTCGAAACCGGTTTAAAAGAACTTTTGCCTCCTTTTACCTGGCTTTTTTAATACTCGCTATACCACTTTTTATCTTTACAGCTATTTTAACCAATTTACCAGTCATTGAATTTAATGCCATTTATATGCTGAATATCAATATATTTAAAGTGCCCATTGAAATATTTGCCATATATTTCATGCTATTGCTCATCAATGCAACTATTTTTGAATATTTATCAGGAAGACGCTTTTTTTAAAGAAGATTAAAACTTTTGTAAGCTATGACTCTGTTATATAATCTCGGAATAAAAATATATATGCTGATTATCAGCATTGGTGCATTGTTCTCGCCCAAAGCAAAGCAGTTTATAGCAGGCCGAAAAAACTGGGTAAAACTTCTAACAGAAAAAACGGAGAATAATGCAACCTATCTTTGGGTACATTGTTCATCATTGGGTGAATTTGAACAGGGGCGCCCACTGATCGAAGCCATAAAAAAACAGTTTCCGCAGTACAAAATTGTACTCACTTTTTTTTCACCATCGGGCTACGAAGTTCGAAAAAATTATGCGTTGACTGATATTGTATGCTATTTGCCTATAGATACCAAACAAAATGCAAAAAAGTTCATAAGTATCATCCGGCCTGAAAAAGCATTCTTTATTAAATACGAATACTGGTACCACTACATCAACGAACTGAAAAAAAATAGCGTTCCGCTTTACCTTGTTTCCGGCATATTTCGCAAAAAACAACAGTTTTTTAAAAATACAGCATGGGGGCGATGGTACCGAAAACTACTCCCGTTGTTCAGTCAGCTTTTTATCCAAGACGATAATTCTGCCCGGTTATTGCAATCTATCGGTGTAAACAATTTTACGGTTTCCGGTGATACGCGCTTCGACAGGGTTGCTGAAATTGTGAAAAGTTCAAAAAAAGTAGCTCTTGTTGAAAAGTTCAAAGGGAGAAGTCTGGTTATGGTTGCCGGAAGCACCTGGAAACCCGATGAAGAATTGCTGCTGCCATTTATCAACTCCCAACCATCGATAAAGTTTATTATCGCCCCCCATGAAGTTACAACAGCAAATATTAACAGGTTACAGCAATTGTTAAAAACCCGCGCTGTTTTGTATAGCAAAGCCAACGAAAACAACATTGGCGCCTGTCAGGTGTTGATAATTGATTCTGTGGGGTTATTATCATCGTTGTACCGGTACGGTAATATTGCTTATATCGGCGGCGGGTTTGGCGTTGGCATCCATAATACGCTTGAAGCCGCCACCTATGGATTGCCCATAATCTTCGGACCTAACTATTTGCGGTTTAAAGAAGCCGTTGACCTGGTAAAAGAGGGCGGTGCATTCCCCGTTGCAAACAGCAATGATCTTCTGAGCACATTGGATTCATTACTATCAGAAAAAATACTGCTTCAAAAAAGTGGCGAAATAAGCCGGTCGTATGTAAACAAACACGTTGGAGCAACAAAAATTATTCTGGGAAAAGTTTTTAACAATTAGCTTTTTTTGGACTGACTTTTGTTAACCGGCTGCAACCAAAAACCAGGGTCAGAAATAAAAAAATGAAACGACCATGAGAAAATCTTTCACACATAGGCGAATGATTATAATCATGGGAGTTACATCTTGTTACCATAACTAATTATAAACAGATGAAATACATTTTTTTGAGTTCACTATTATCACTTTTTGTCAACTTTTTCTGCTTATTAAAAGTTTAAGTTGTTAGTTATAAGGCTGATAACACTTAAAGGTTGATAACTTTTCATTTTTTTCATAAAAAAAATATTCCAAATCTTCTTTTGTGTTTTTATCTTGCAATGCTCAAAAATATAGGGAAGTAACGTATAACTCTCAGACAGTCTTTTTTTGAATTTTTAATAAACAAATAGCACGAAAAAAATGGCAATAAACGAAGTATCGGTGGCAGCACCCGCAGGCAAAAAAATTTACACTCAGGAAGAAGCAGTCAACGCCTCTTTGGAATATTTTAAAGGCGATGATCTGGCAGCTCGGGTTTGGGTAAACAAATATGCGCTAAAAGATTCTTACGGGAATATTTTTGAACTCACGCCTGACGATATGCACCGACGACTGGCTAAAGAAATTGCCCGTATCGAAAAACAATA